>Ga0126375_10000020_pt1 | contig 33062 bp, 35 predicted proteins | sample PanSoiMetPlot_14_FD_109577 | JGI IMG/M metagenome (GOLD analysis project Ga0126375, IMG submission 109577) | Tropical forest soil microbial communities from Panama - MetaG Plot_14 | ecosystem: Environmental > Terrestrial > Soil > Tropical forest | place: Panama | collected 2016-02-17 | reverse complement strand
GTACTATTACCATTTAATAGTATTTTTCACTTGTCATATTTATTTTCAGCGATATTACATTATTCAATATTTTGTGCTCCATGGCTCTTAGATATCATTTAGTTGGTAATGTATGTCTAGAATAACTATGAAGTATAATTGTCATGAATTAAAGCTCCAGCAAACACATTATTAATGATTCCCAAATAACTAAATATAGTGATACTGCTAGAGTAATCTAGTTCGTTCTTAAATCTGGAAGATCTTATGTGCGGTTATTAAGCAATTTAACTAATAAAACGAAAAATTTCTAAATAAAAAAATTGTGTTGTTATTTAGATTCTCTAATCAAGAACATCGATTAATTTGAACTTGATAGAATATGAAACAAATAGGAAAGATACTTAATTTAAAATCATGGTTATGAAATATGGCCTAATGATTTTACACTAGTAATTAATTCACGTCCAATACGTCATCAAATTGCTAGTTCAACTATGGATGGTCTATTTTTTTGAATCCAGATATGCTATCAGCTGACCTCTGGCATGTCCTTTTCCAATCTTTGTAATTTTAATTCTTACTCTGTCATCTGGTTTGGTTCCTCCAACAAAGGTAATCAAGCCTCTTATTCGTGTAACACCGGAATCACCATTCCTACTCATATCTAGAATATTTACATCATACTCATCACCTATCTTTACGGGATATCTAAAAGATTCATGTCTAGGGCTCATCCGAGAAAAGTCACCAGTGTGATCCTTGTTATTTTTGGAATTGGCATTATTATTTCTGTCACGTTGTGATTCTGCTAGACTATCCAAATTTAGCTTAATGTGGTCATTCAGCTATTTCAATCTTAATTTGTGTACTATTTCTCGTTGTTGATAAGTTCATAATTTTGAATTTGTAAAATTCAGACTTAATAACGGTAAATCCAGAGTTCGTATTGATTAATAATAGGCACTTAAAGTTCATCCATCGTAAATTTGCTATAGCACATATTGCATTTAAATTTCTCATTTCCAGGATTACTTGATAGCACCTCGAGTTGACTCTTAGTCCTACATTTTGGACATCTACCGTAAACTGTTTTTCTGGGTATGAAAATGATAGTATTGCAATGCATATAAATATTCTATTATCGCACGCTGGAAGCTAGTTTCATTATCGAATTATGTGCATTTGATATCTTTACTAATTCAGAATATAGCTTGCTACCCCGGTGTGTAGTCTGAAATAAGATTTAGGAGTTTAAACTCAACCATAATTTGTCTTTTTAATATTTAATGATTGCTTAGAATCTCCCCGAACTTTTGGAGGTATTGTTATTGTTTAGTTATAAAAATAAAAAAGAATTTTACTTCGCAGCATTTTTTCTAAATTATGAGGTTTAAAGCTTCCCAAAGAATACTAAATATTCTTCCAAGAATTCCCAAAATCATAACAATCGTTTTCATACTGATTAGTCGAAATGCCACAATTAAATCCCATGATATGGTTAATTGTCCCGGATTTGAAGTCATTTAAATGAAATAAACTCATGAAATAGAAAATTTCTAGGATTGCCCAGTCAATGTTTAACCTATTTGTTTTATGATTAATAACTCATTTATGTGTCCAGAATAGTAGTAGAACAAATGGAATCAAATAAAACTTCGTTATTTGGCGTTTTTGCAGTACACAGCCCAGAATCTTGTCCACTAAATAATGAACAGAGTAAGAAAATCTTTAAAGAAATGAAAAACAAAATTGAATCAAATATTTCAAAATTCAATGTAAAAAGGGTTGTAGCCTTTTACATGTCAGTACTCGAACATGAGTGGATTATAATTTTGGATGCAGAAAATGCACATGATATAGAACAACTAAGTATTGCGGTGGGAATTTCTTCATATAATACAGTAAAAATAGTACCTTTGAGATATTTTGATGAGGTAATTAAAAAGCTAGAAGGTTAGAGGCTTCATTCATATCACAACTAATTTCTCTGGATCTATTCTATCTAATCGAATAGGTTGGCTTTATCAAATCTGCAATATCCACCCAACACTTAGCTATTTCATCCATAGTATATACTATATTTATTATCTTTAATACAGATTCATAATTCCCTTCTAGTTTGATATAATCATTCTTTATGAAGTTAGATATTGCGTTGAATTTATTGAAGAGAGTTACTACTTGAGAGGATTTCTCCGTATCCTTGGTGATAAATCCAGATATCGATTTTTCTTGCATTTGTAAAATCAAGTTATTTGCGTCAATAATTTTTTCATATTTTATTTTATCAAAAGAGCCCGATAGCTGGGAGGATAATTTAGAAATAAGATCTCCAGCATTCTCTAAATGATTTGAAGCTATTCTATAATCCAGAATATCGATATTACTTAGATCCAGGCTAGTTGCTAATCTACGATCCATCATCGCAGTTCTTATTAATCGCACAATCAAGAAGTATTGCCTATTTACTTCATCATCTCTTCCCCTAACCAGAAGATCGATATTCGTTTCTCCAGTTTTCATTGCATTGACTATGTCTCTATGTGTACCGTTTACAATAGAGCTCATTTGTTTCAGTAATTTTGAAATATTCAAAGAGCGTGCATCAAGAAGAAATTGTATAGTCATGTTAAGACCGTCTTCATCAACGATTTCAAGACCAACTAAGTTTCTCATTGCTTTTTTAATAATTTCCCGATCTTCGAAATCGATTTGAGTCTTACCCACAACCTTTATGGTATCATAGCCTAAGAGATATGCTCCATAAATTTGATTTATCAATTTGTCATGGGAAAGATCAATAAGATGAATTGCTATTTCTTTGCTCTGAACATTTCTAATACTAGCGGGAAAAATTGTTATCGAATTATCTTCATTATTTTCAATTGATAAAATATCGCCCTTCTTAAGACCCAGAGTTTTTATCCACTCGGCCGGTAAAGACATTAAGACACTGCTTCCGATTTTTTGTAACCGTCGTTCATTCTGAAGCATATGAAATTTAAATGCATATAAATTAATTAAACATTATTCTTATATTTTTGGAATATTATATTATGATATTAGATGACCTTAGAAATAACTCCTCCTATTTCTATTGCCAAGGCATATAGTCCAAGCCACATCACCGGATTCTATAGTGAGGTTAAGAATGATTCAGCCCTTAATCGCGGCTCTCTTGGGGCAGGAGTTTCCATCCGCAAAGGTGTCAAAACCACCGTAGAGCTTTACGATAGTGAAAGGAGTAATTTCATAATTCGCATCAATGGTGTTGATACAAAAGATGCGATAGTTTCAAATTATGTAATAAATGAATTTCTAAAAAGAGCAAAAAAGCGTTACTTTCTTAACGTGAGTCATGAAGTTCAGGTACCAATTGGATACGGAATTGGTACGAGTGGCTCTGCAGCATTGAGTCTGGCATTTGCACTAAATGATGCTCTTTCATTAGGACTTTCCAATACGGAATCTGCTCAGATAGCTCATAGAGCCGAGATAGAATGTAAAACAGGTCTTGGTACGGTGCTCTCCGAGTATTGCGGAGGATTATGTGTTAGAATAAAGGGTGGCGCTCCAGGTATCGGAAAAACAAAGACAATAAAAATCAATAATTGCAAAGTTGCAATCTTCTGTTTTTCTCCTATGTTTACCCAGTATTTTATTGAAAGTATTAGAAATATTTCAAATGCTGAATGCACTAATATGATGATGAAACTTTTAGAAACTAAAAGTACTTTAGAATTTCTGAAAATATCTTACAAGTTTTCGCAATCTCTGCGATTCGTAAATAAGAATTGTAACAATCTGATGGATTCTTTGATACAAAACGGAATTTATTCTAGTGCGGCATTATTTGGACAAACAGTTTTCACAATCGTAAAAGAGAATGAATTAGAAATAATAAAGAAGATTTCGAAAAACTTCCCCGCAGAATTATTTATTTCTGATATCGAAAATGAAGGTGCCAGAATAATAAAACAACATGATACATAAGATTTCTCGAGCTCATCCAAGGGCAAGTTCCCTCATGATACGAGAAAGATTGGTTAATGGATTCAGAAATGGAATTGTCGTTCCACAGGGACTGATTGCACATGGTAGGGGTGAGGCATTTGATTATCTCTTGGGCGAAAAGACAACAAAGCACGCGTATGAGGCTGAAAAGGTTGCAGTTTGCTTACTATTGCTATCAGATAAGTCAATTATTTCTATTAATGGTAACGCTGCTGCATTATGTCCAAAAGATCTTGTTACATTGGCTAAGGTTACTAATTCACGTATTGAGGTAAATCTTTTTCACAAGGGTAGATCCAGAACTAGTGCAATCGCAAGGGTATTAAGAAAGGAAGATACAGTAGAAATATTGGGGCTAGATGACAATTCAAGAGCTATTCTGAAGGATATAGCAAGCGATCGCAAATATGTCGATAAAGATGGAATAATGATTTCTGATACTATTTTTCTTGCACTCGAAGATGGAGATAGAACAGAAAGTTTAGTACGGATGGGTAAGAAAGTAATTTCGGTCGATCTCAATCCTTTATCGAGAACGGCAGTAGCATCTAATATTACTATTATAGACAATATTGTACGTGCAATACCTAATATGATAAAAATTTCAGAGCAATTAAATAAAAAAGATAAGCCTTATCTATTAAAACAGATTAGGAATTTTGATAACAATGGAAATATCGACAAATCATTGCTACTGATGAAAAAAGGAATTTAAAATGAAAAAGCCAAAAGGATCAAAGGTTACAATTTCTCAAATTTTGAATAAGAAAAAAAATAGGGAAAAGATATCAATGCTAACAGCTTACGATTATTCGATTTCTAGGATTTGCAACGAAACTGAATTAGATATAGTTTTGATAGGTGATAGTGCAGCTACAGTCATGTTGGGTTATGATTCGACTAGAAAAATAGGAATGGAAGAAATGTTGACATTTTGTAAGGGGGTAGCGAACGCGATAACAAGACCCTTGATTGTTGCTGATATGCCGTTTGGATCTTATCAAACTGGAATACCAAATTCGGTTAGAAACGCCTTTAAATTCTTGAAATGTGGCTGTGATGCCGTTAAATTAGAAGGCGGATGGGAAATTGTTGATATTATCAAAAATTTAACAAGTCTTGGTGTTCCTGTAATGGGACACATTGGACTAAAACCTCAGACTACTCCCTTGCATCAAGGATATGGTTTGCAAGGCAAAACAGCGGAAGATGCAGTTATCCTGATAAGAGACGCGAGAGCTTTAGAAGAAGCAGGAGTTTTTAGCATTGTGCTTGAAAAAGTTACCAGCGAAGTCTCATCAGTAATAACTCAAATTGTCAAGGTACCAATAATTGGAATAGGGTGTGGTCCTTATGTAGACGGACAAGTTTTGGTTATTCATGATATGTTAGGTCTATACAATGATATGGAGCCTAAATTTGTCAAAAGATACACAAACATGGCAGACCAAATATATGATGTAATACAAGAATACGATAATGAAATTAAATCCGGAAAGTTCCCACAAGAAGGACATACATATCATATGACAGAGGAAGAGTACGCACAACTAAAAAAAATGCTAAAGAGGGTTTAAGTTTAGCTATGACAACCACGAATGGAAATTCTCAAAATGAAGCGCATCCTTCAAAAGAAATTATATGTTTAGATGGTAATGTTCTGAAAGGGAAGAAAATTATCTTATGCATAACTGCAAGCGTGGCTGCGTACAAAGCAATTGATCTTAGTAGATTGCTGATGCGCAATGGAGCTGATGTGTATCCTGTGATGTCAAAATCAACCGAATCTAAGTTACTAACCAAGGAAATAATGAATTGGGCTACTGGAAATAAAACTATAACAAAATTAACTTCAGATTTGGAACACATTGCACTTGCAAATTACGGCAAATCGGATCTAATCGTAGTATACCCATGCACAGCCAACACTTTGGGAAAATTTGTTACTGGGATCGAAGATAATCCAGTAACTACTATTTTGAGTGTAGCTTTCGGATCAAGAATACCAATCGTAATTGCGCCGGCAATGCATGCGGCCATGTATGACAATGTCATAATAGCAGAAAATATTCAAAAATTAAAATCATTAGGTATATCGATATTAGAACCACTGATCTCAGAGGATAAAGCAAAAGTAATTTCAGCAGAAAGTGTTCTCCAATTTGTAATTAATAAAATTGGAAATAAAAAAGATAGGGACTTGTCAAAGAAAAATGTATTGGTAACAGCAGGTTCAACTATTGAGTACATTGACTCGGTTAGAATATTAACCAATTTAAGTACAGGAAAAATGGGATTAAATATAGCGCAACAATGCTTGGATAAAGGGTTTAACGTAACTCTAGTTTATGGTCACGGTTCTTTGAATATTCCACATGATCCAAATATGAATGTTATTAGAATCAAGACTACTGAAGAAATGTATAATGTTGTAAGAGAAATAGTTCTAGGGGGAAAACAATGTGTTATTTTTCATGCCGCAGCAGTTGCAGATTTTTCCGTACCACATTTAAACAAGAAGAGAGCTTACAAAATGGATACTCGAAATGGAACTAAAACTATTAAACTTGTACCAACCGAAAAGATTGTTGACAGAATAAAAGAATTTGATAAGAAAGTTTTTTTGGTCGCCTTTAAAGCTGAATATGGTATTTCAGACAAATTATTGATAAAAAAAGCTTTTGGTAAACTTAAAGAGTGTAATGGTGATCTCATTGTAGCTAACGATGTTTCATGGAATGGATGCGACTTTGGCTCTGATACTAATGAGGTTTACATAATAGATAAAGATAAGAGCGTAATCCATCTTCCGCTTAAATCAAAGAGGGAAATAGCTGGAAATTTGGTAAATCTTGTCTGCAAAAAGCTAAATATTGACTAATTTTTCATGGTCACAAAATTAGTAGCTCTTTGGCAAATTTGGTCAAAGCAATATCGTTCTTGTTGATATTATCGTTAATTACAACAGTATCTTCTATTCTTACACCAAACTTCGAATTTAGATATATGCCCGGTTCAATGGTGACAACCATACCTTTTAATAACTTTGTTGAGTCATTATGACGTAACCATGGTTGCTCGTGAACTTCCAAACCAACACCGTGTCCGGTAGCGTGTATGAAATTGTCCCCATATCCTCCAATGGATATCAGATTACGGCAAGCTTTATCAACTTCTCCGCATTCGATCCTTTCTTTTACATGTTCTAGTCCATGTTGTTGAGACCTCTTGACTAGTTCATACACTTCACACATTTCTGAACTTACTTTATTCAGGGCAAAGGTACGAGTGGCATCCGAAATATATCCTTTATATCTTATTGTTAAATCCACTACTATGAAATCACCGTCAACAAATTGTCTATTTGATGTTTCGCAATGAGGTAGAGCACTATTTGTTCCACTCGCAATTATAAATGGATTTAACGTATAGGGATAACATGTTGAAGTTGCATCAAGCTTCATTGCTTGATAGAGTAATTCCGATTGAAGTTGTTTTTCTGTAACGCCTGCTTTTATCTCTTGATTACATATTTCGTAAAGTTTATCAATTATCTCTGATGCCTCCTTGATTTTTTCAATTTCGTACTCATCCTTGATACTCCTTGAACTACGAAATGGACTGTCATCTAAGACAAATTTACTGTTATCTGTATACGGTAAAATAGTCCGGATAGTTTCATAATCGCTACAATCAGAATAAAACCTGTTTTTTGATAAAAAAGGTGTTATTGACTTTATCAGTCCTGGCCCACGCTCAGTTGTAATAATTTCAGAATTTCTTGATTCATTGAAGGCCCTAGTGCTTTCTAACTTGGGAACAATCAATTTGGTGTCGTCACGTGAGCAGATTGCTACGGACTCTCCCCAGAAACCTGTCAAATAGAAAATATTCTCTGGTTTGAAAACCATCAGTGCATTAATTCCGTCAGCAACAATTGAATCAAGAATCTTTCTTGCACGTAGCATAAATTAATGGCAATAAAATCATTTATGTCTCTTTCCAAATATTTACGTAATTATAAATATTGGCTATATTCTTTTCATGGATGTAATTGGAATATCTTGTAATGCTTCCTGGCCCAACTAATGTTCCAAATAGGGTTATTAATGCAATGCTAACACCCATGATTAACCATAGGAGCGATGATTTTAGAAAATTATACAAGGATATCATAAGTAAAACACAAACCGTATTTGAAACCGAGAATGATATTGTGGTGCTTACGACATCGGGTACTGGTGCTGTAGAAGCTTCAGTAGTAAATCTAATTAAAAAGGATGATTCCGTTATTATACCGGTTAATGGAGAGTTCAGTACAAGGCTTGCAGATCTCATCGATAATTATGGCGGGAAAACTATCAGGATTAATTCACCATATGGACAAAACCCGCCAATAGAAAAAGTGGAAGAGGCATTTGAAAAAAATTCTAAAATCAAGGCACTATACGTGGTTTATAATGAGACCTCCACTGGTACGACTCTGAGATATTTATCCAAGCTGGGTGAGATTTGTAAGGCTCATGGAGCATACTTTGTTGTCGATGCAGTCTCAATTCTCGGTGGTGATGAACTACCTGTAGACAAGTGGAATGTGGATATATGTTTCACTGCAACTCAGAAAGCACTAGCAGCTCCTCCCGGAATAGCACCTATTTCTATAAGCAAAGAAGCAAAAAAATACATGATAGAAAATCCACCTCCAAGTCAATATTTGAATCTTAAAAGATATTTCAAATATTACAATGAGAGTTTTGAAACTCCATTTACACCTGCCGTAAGTCTTTTTTACGCTTACCAAGAAGCGTTGAATATCATTATCGAAGAAGGACTTGAAAACAGAATCAAGAGGCACAGAAAGTGCGCTGAGGCATTCTATTTAGGACTGGAGGCTTTAGGATTTACGCCATTTGCCGATGGAAATTCTAGAAGTAACGTGGTAATAGCGGTAAATTATCTTCCTGGCATTGATGACAAACGATTTCGTGAACTGATATCAACTAAATTTAAGGTACTAATAGCAGGAGGATTTGGGGAACTTAAAGGAAAAGTTTTTAGAGTAGGAAGCATGGGAGAAGTGAGTAGTTACCATGTTATGAGAACTCTTTCTGCCATTTCATCATCGATGTCAATATTGGGAGTGCAGCCGATAAAAGATGGATTATCTGTAGCCAACAATATTCTGAGCCAATAGATGCAAGTTGTTAAGCTTAATATTATGGTAAACCGACAGCAAATTTCGTGGTAATGGAGAAAGGTTCACTTATTCTTATAGACTATACTGCTAAAGTAAAGGATTCGGACGAAGTTTTTGAAACTACTATTGAAGAAAACGCAAAAAAATCTAATCTGTACGATCCGGGTATAAAATATGAACCTAGATTAGTTTCGATAGGGGAAGGATGGGTATTGAAGGGACTCGACGAAGTACTGTCAACAGCAAAAATTGGTGATAAATTGGATGTTGATATCATTCCTGACAAGGCATTTGGGTTGCGAGATCCAAATAAGGTCAGAATGATACCACAGAGGAAATTTGGTGATAAGGCTGATGAAATAAAAGCAGGAGATTCAGTTGATATAGACGACAGACGTGGTTTTGTTAGGTTTATTGGATCCGGACGCGTCCAAGTTGATTTTAACCATAGGTTAGCAGGAAAGACTTTGAATTACAATGTCAGTGTCCTAAAAATCTTAAAAACTGATCAGGAAAAAGCATCCTCTCTTATCAAAAGGAGGCTATTAGTAGATAGTGATAAAATTTCAATCACTTTTAATAAATCCGAACTTACGATTACTCTCCCTGAAGAAACCTTTTTGATTGATGGACTACAAATTATTAAAAAAGCAATATCCGGTGAAATATTTAAATTCATTCCATCAATCGAAAGCATAAAATTTTTAGAGGTTTATGCTAAATCTAAACCGACACCAAAACCAAAGGATGAGTCAAAACCAAAGGATGAGTCAAAACCAAAGGATGAGTCAAAAGCACAAAAGAAATAGAACGCTTAATATTATTCATGTTGGGTCAGATTACGCTAACTGATTTAGCGATTTCTCTGGCTAGTCCTTTATCCATTTTAATCTTATTAAGGATTGTATATCTTTCCGGTCTGAGTGATTGGGCAATTAATAATGATTTTAAGATTTCTTCCTCAGTCACATCGATCTCCTTGGCCGTAGTCGGAGCTTTAATATTTTCTAATGTCTTGATGATAAGATTATAATCCATGCCGTGAATTTTCGACATGATTATCGTACCTATACCGACTCTTTCTCCATGCAAACCACACCGACTATTAGAAACGTATTCTAACGCATGACTAAACAAGTGTTCTGAACCCGAACAAGGTCTGCTACTGCCAGCAATACAAGAAGCAACGCCTGCACTTATTAACGCCTCTACAATCGTTCTAGTGTGTGCTCGATCGACTATTCTGCTAGAGTTTTCTATGATTATTTTTGCACTCATATTAGCAAGATTCGCAGCATAGCTTCCGAAATATTCATTAGTATTATCTCTTGCTAGTTCCCAATCTTTAACTGCTGTCATTTTTCCGATTAGATCGCCGCATCCGCTCGCCTGAAGTCTATAAGGTGCCTCTGAAATGAGTTTGGTGTCTGCAATAACACCAATAGGGGCATGAGCTTTGAGAGAGTATGGTTTGTCTCTGCCCCTAATAGAAACAAAAGGGCTTGAAATTCCGTCATGCGAGGCGGAAGTCGGGACACTAATGAACGGAATGTTTAGATTAAATGATATCATTTTTGCAACGTCTACCGACCTTCCTCCACCTAAGCCTATAATAAAATCGGGTTGTACTTTTTTAATAATTAACTGCGAAGAATTAATACCTTGCATCGAGGCTCTTGGAGTCTCAATCCATTTATGCTTCAAAGAAGAGCTATCCAGGGCCTCCATACCTTCTTTTCCAACTCTTGTTTTGACCGTACTTCCAGAGATGACTACAACTATTGTGGCATTATGGTTGAGATCTTTTATGAACGTTCCAAGTTGATAGATTACATCGTTACCAATGAGTATCTTTCTTGGTAATTCCATTAGGTGGTTGGGGGCAGATGTCAATTAGATTTGATATACATTTGTTGTATTTTATTTTATTTCTATCGTTTTACAAATTAAAAGGAAAGAATTTTAAAAGGAACCTTAATTAGATTCAGATTCAGCAGCGCTAACCTGATATAAATTTTTACTCATGTTTTGAGAACCTTTATTTAGCTCGACTTATGTATTGCAATGTACAAGCTTCTAGATGAAGAGAATATAGATTAGTGAAATATTGATATGTATGATAGAGGACAGGATGAAGAACGAAACCAAAACATTGTTGCTTCTATTCTAAATAACATCCCGTCAGATTCCGAAATAACTAAAATAGAATATGAAGGTCCATTTATTGTACTATATTCAAAAAAGCCTACCGTACTTTTAGAAAATCAAGAGATTATTTCTAAAATGGTGAACTCAATCAAAAAAAGAATCGTAATCAGAACCGATACTTCAATCAGATCCTCTGAAGAATCAGTTAATCAGATCATTCGTTCAAGCTGCTCTTATCCAAATGATGTGCCTGAAATACTTTTTGATCCTGCTCTCGGAGAGGCAACAGTTTTTATTAAAGATTTCAAAACCCTTACGGAACTGAGTCAACTTGAAATGCCTCTTGTTGAAAAAACAGGATGGAAAATAGTATGGAGGCGGGCACCAAAAGATATGAAGAGTCTCAAATCTATAAACGAAATATTGCACAGATCATCGGAAGATAGAATGTATTTTTACAAACGTGTTGGCGAAAAAATATTTAGACAAAAGTTGTCTGGTTCTGAAGAGGCAAGTATTGTGTGTTTGGGAGGATTTTCGGAAATCGGTAGAAGCGCAACATTGATTGTTACTCACGAAAGTAAGATCTTATTAGATTTTGGAATTAAGAGTCATTTTTATGAAGACACTGACATATTGCCGCGGTTAGATATTTATGGGATTGGTATGAATGAAATAGATTCAGTCGTAATTTCACATGCTCATCTTGATCACTGTGGAGCCGTTCCGATTTTATGTAAATATGGATATGACGGTCCTGTATATTGTACTGAACCTACCTTTCCAATTATGATATCGACGTTGAAGGATTATGTTTCGAGGAGTAAAAAACCTTTATACTCTACAAGAGATATAGAAAGTTTAATTACTCATGTGATTCCTCTAAACTATGGCGCAGTAACAGACATATCTCCTGATGTCAGAATAACATTTGCAAATTCTGGACATATGATCGGATCTGCTTCCACGCACTTGCACATTGGAAATGGTGATTACAATATTGTGTATACTGGCGATCTAAAATTTGGAAAATTGAATACCGTGGAAAATGCTTTTTGGAATTTTCCAAGAGCAGAAACACTAGTAATAGAAAGTACGAATGGAAACAGGGATGATAAATTTGTTACAAGAGAATTAGCGGAAGACACTTTGGCAAAAAGCATCAATTCAACTGTTCAGGATGGTGGAAGAGTGTTAATTCCCTTACCCATTATAGGTTTATCACAAGAAATTTGCGTAACATTGGGTATGCTAAGAAGTGTCAATAGAATAAATCCAGATAATATTTTTGTCGATGAAAAAATATTGGACATGTTTAACTTTTATGAAGTTTATTCAGAGTACTTATCAAAGTTCCTAAAACAGCGAATAAGCGAACATTCTGAGGATCCACTTTTTATTGACAGTTTAATTAAATTAGAACCATCAGTTAAATGGGATAGATCAATCATAATATGTCCATCTTCCATGCTTACAGATGGTCCGTCAATAAAATACTTGTCTCAATTAGCAAATGATCCACTTGGTAAGGTCATTTTGCTCTCCGAGCAATTTCAGTCAACAGTGGGAAAACTTCTACAAGAGGGTGAACGTAATATTACTATTGAAGGGGAAAATCTTCATCTTAGATGCAATATTGATGTGATACCAGGGTTTAGTATTCATAGTGATTATAATCAATTATTAGCATATATAAACCGGCTAAAACCAAAATTGAAAAAAGTAATAACTAACCATGGAGAAGGAAAGAAATGTCAAAATTTATCTAATTCCATCAACAAGATCTTCAAGATACAGACTTATCATCCGCTAGTTGAAGAATCAATCAAAGTCTTGTAAATTTTCATATCTATTTGAGTTCATGCACCCCTTTCCATATCTTTACCGCCGGCGGGGTAATCACAACACGTTCTTCTCCTAGTCTTGCAATATCTCCTCCGGCCGATTTAACGAACTTATATAAATCATCTATAGCATTTCGTAATGCTTCTATATCTTTTTGAGCCATGGGTGTTATTCGTACAATCAAAATCATGTGCTTTTTTGCATCGTTTTTGATCGAATCAACATCGCTAATGTCCTTAAGAGTAATGGCCTTGAGGTAAATGGGTTGATTTTGCAAAGTACTGCATCCTCTGTTGTTAGCTTGAGAGGGTAAAAGTCAAATAGTTATTCTGGTCAAATATATTTAACTCCTTACATCAATTTGTATCATTATGGACTGATTTAAGGTCATAGATTGGGACCATAAAATACCCAGAATTGTTGAATATTATGATATATTTCATCTATATATTTTAAATTAAAATATTTTTTCAGTAAGATATTAAACATAATTGAGTTTTTGCGTAAAGTTCTAAGGTCAAATAAAGAACTTAATGAGTTTGAACAAGATAGTTGGTTAAAATTAATACATCTAACTTTGAATTATAGCTACCATAGAACGATCAAGAATCTACGGGATACCAAACTTGTGTGTTATGAGTTGTCAAATTCTAATAGTAATCTGTTTATCGTTTAGTTCATAATGAATATCGAATAACTGTAAAATATTTGCTAATGTGAGGAAATGTAATTGAAATTGTTAAAAAACTACGACATAGCAGACTGATGGACCCTTACGATGGTGGACTAACCGGATGCATTAGCAAGAAAATTCACCTGACCCGATTGGATTTTCTCACATGAGTTAAAGTATCAAGACGTTACCTGGTTTTGTAACTCAATATTCTTTCACCAAATGACAGATAGCATTAAAAAATTCATTATAACCGGTGCGCCAGAGAATTGTTTGGATATTACTGGTTTAACTTTCCTTCTTTCACTTCTGTATCGAGACAGTCTTTCAACATCTCCAAGTGCCTTTCTTTATCCTGCTTAATTGCATTCCAAACTTCGAAAAGTTTGGGTCTATTTTCCATTTGTGCATCAGTGATGTACCTGTCTACGTTCGAGTGTATAAAATTGGCTTCGATACCTAACGTGACTAGAATGTTGTACGTTGAATTATCTAGGCTAGGTTTCTCACTTGGTGCTACCATACAATTCTGTTTGCAACAAAGTTAAAAAGTGTTAAAAGTCAGCATGTCCATCTCCTCTTGACATCTTTGTCTATAAGAACTTTCATAATATTATGTAAAAACTTACAGTAAAGTAGGAAGGGGAACGATTGCGAACAAAAGTCAGTTCACAATATCATAACTCTTTAATCACGTCTTCAGTATTCTTATGATCATTTAGAACAATTTATTTTATTATATTACTAGTTACAAGATATAAAATTTCCCACCATACAAAAATTCAATGATTATTCGGTAAAACAATAAGAGCTTTACAGAGAATAACATTCCTGATTCACATGTTCTTATACAGATTTACGTAAAGCCGTCTTATAGTTATGTATTCCACCAAATTCTAACGCCACCAGAAACGATCGGTGGGAAATTTGATTGGTTTCAATACATAAGAGAAAATAGAGAGTCTTTCAAAATAGAATCAAATTCCAGAAAATTTAATATTATAATTTAAGATTGATAAGTGAATTTTGAAATCAATAATTCTGTTTGCTGTGTTATCCCTGGTACTGATGATTTCGACGGTTGCAATTGCTCTTACAAATACAGTTGAGGCAGACAAGCCTATTACCAAATATTGTATTGACGGGGGCCCTTTTTGCGGCGAGAAAAAAACCGACTGTAAAGACTTGTTAGAAGGTACGGCTGACGACCATAAATGCCTTGAAGTAAGAATAGGTTAATCTATCTATCTTGTCTCATTATCATAAAGTAAATACCAGCAACACTCATAATACATATTCCTATTCCAATCAATTGATAGAGTTCCAATCCTTTCCTTCAACAACATTAGTTCTTGAAAGGATAAATAAGTAATTGGTGTGAAGTGTATACGCAATTATCCTTCAAAGTTTTGACAGATGCATTTTAAACAATAAGCTCGATCTTTTTTTACAGCGTGAAATTCTCGAACATGATGACAATTGTGACACTTCTCTGACTTCGCCCATTGGACTTTTCTTTAGACAGATATGGAGTGACGGAGATCAGGGAAGGTTAGGGCTGCATTAGGGAAGTACGACAGATGAGGAAATGTTTTTCCTTTCAACTAAAGCTGTTTTATATAATATAGTGACGTTAGCTTTTTCTGGAAATGGGATTATCTCTGATATTGATATCGATACTAACAGTCGTGATGACTATATCATTATCAATTTCTAACGTAGATGCCTTATCAAAAGTAAACAATAGGGATTTTTCAATGGACGTACCAGACAATTGGGCATTTGAGCAGGATACATTATCACAGCCAGCATTGACTCCAACGGAATTCGCTGCTTTACTGGTAAACCACAGTGAACCCTTAAATGAAAAAATGAAAGTTGGAGGTGCATTCGCCTCGTTTAAGCAGGATTCGAGCTACGCAATAAAGAATGCTCCTTTCGATGTGTATGTAAGAGACAAAATAGATCAACAAGATGGTATGAAAGTTACCTCTAAAGAGAATGGAACTATTGACAATGAACCAGCAGTAAGGATCCTTGGTGATGGAATAAATTCGTTCAGTGGCATTAAATTTGTGCAATATTTAGTTTGGCATGACAAAAAACCATATGTCTTAGCATACATGGCTAATGTAAAAGACTATGAAAAGTATTTACCACAGTTTGAACTGATGGTGAAGACAATCAAATTTGCAAATAAAATAAAATAAAATAAAATTACAACTCCCTTTCCATCAGGTGTCCTGTATTTTAAGTTGATTATTACCCAATGTCGTTATGGGCAGAACAATACCTTCATTCAAAATCGCGTGAGATATTGAAAAAAGGAAATGAAGATCAATCAACAAAAGGCAGAATAAAATACATAGCAATACACTCAACACTATCTTTTACGACGGCATATATTATTTGGTAACTTTTCATACAAATGACATGATATTTTAAGCTTCAAACTTCTGACAAGCACATTTTAAACTATATGCTCTATCATACTTGTCAGATGGCACTATTTCAAAAGCCAAATATAATCTGGCTCATTGCCAACAATATCCTTGTGGATACCGATACTATTATTTAGGAACGATAGTGATTTGCTATTAGTATTATTGAATAATATTACTCCATCAAAAACCCAGTGATTCTTAACCAGTTTTCCTATTGAAGAAGTTATCCAAGCAATACTTTGTCCATCTTGAGTTTCAAATGTCCCTTTACCTGTACTCTGAATTAATTTATCAGATAAGTGAGTACTTCTGTAAGTCTGATTGTTAGTAATAAGTCCCACCCCTTTTAGGAAACCTTGGTCAAAGGCACGTTCCTCTGTCACTGGGTAAGGAGTTAATGAAATATTTTTTGATCCTAAATCCATGGTCTTATTAGCGCTATAAATCGCATCGGCTACGTTCAAAGGCAGTGTCACGCGTTCGGTAACGCTTGGCTTAGGAGTTTGTGCTAATAAATCTATGGCAAAATAGGGCAAAACTGCTAAACCGGAAACAATTAACAAAGACAGAGATAACGAAAACATTGCTATTCTATTCAATTTGAGGTTCTATGATATATGGTGATTTAAATAGATTTAGAAAGCATAATAAAAGTAATCGGAGGACGTAACTATTCATAAATTTCTATTAGTAATCGGTTTATCGTTGAATAAACCCCATTCACATTTGTAATACACAATGCTATATTTTCAATACTATCTTTACTATTATTCATTTGGATTCCCTGGTTATACTTTGTCTCAATTTTATTATTGTCAGTTTCCAGATAAATAGTATAAATAGTGTGATCTTTTTGCAGGGAACAATGATGAGTATATTGTCTTATTTCAAATCTATTAATATTGATATCTTCTACGATAAACTTTTTCAATATTGTAATTTTCTTAACTGGATTTTTCTTCCAATGTCTTAGCTCACTATCGCGTCTAAATGTCATCTTTTCTCATATTCTAAAAATCGAACCCATTCAGGGAACCATAGGTTATATTCCGAAATTCCAATACCTTTGGAAAGAATAGAAGGGGAATTGTAAAATACTTGATCTGCGCCTAACTCCTTGGAAATCTTGGCATTTAATTCCTCAAGAGATGGTACTCGTCCAATGTATTTATGAGCTATCAATTCTCTGTTATGCGTATAAAGTCCAACTTGACGTCCATCTACCGTAGGGACGTAGCTGACAATGACAGAAACCGATTTGACATCAGATTTCCTAAGATAATAAATACTTTCTTTGGCAGTGATTCCCGTTTGAATTGTTCCTTGAATCAGTCCAATCTTTTTCTGACTAATCTTATGTTTAACAATGTACTTTAAAGATTTTCCTGAAGTTATCATTTTATTCTTACTAATATTTTCAGAAAAATCTATCATGCGATCAGAATCATCATACCTATCGTTGATTATAGCCTCACCCAAGTCAAATTTAGGAAGGTGATTCCGATACTCAGCACTAAATCCAAGGGTCATAGGTCTAGGATAATCAGGTTCTGCATAGGCCGCCTCAATGTCAATATTAGAGTATGTTGAAAGAAATTCTGCTTGTACTTTACCAATCCTTTTTCTAATTTCATAAATTCCTTTGCCATCAACTGTTGCAGTAACATGAGACTCTCGTATGAATTCAAAAGGATCTATCATTGTCCTGGTAGTAGGAAGTGACAGTATCTTTTCTTGACCAGTTTCATTATCCATTTTGATTAATTGTCCTGGTCTTATATCTTGAAAATTCATGTCAGGGAAGGGGATGCGAAGTGAATTTTCAGAAGCTACTATATTGATAGACTTATTTTTATCCGTGCCACTCACAAGGGGTTTAAACCCAGTAGAATCTCTATATGAATAGGTTTTCCCGTCATACAGCATAGTAAGATTGCCCCTCAGATGTCTATCCAGAAACTCGCAAGCTTTCTCGGGATTTTCTTTATCTACGAGTAGTTTTTTGAAAATACAATAAATCTTGTTGAGAGAGTCGGCACTTGATGCGTTCCCTATAAGGGGATGAAGATGTAATTTTTCAATGTCTACAAAAAATCCATCAAGAATCACATTAATTTTATTCATACTTTTAAACCTCGGGGTTCTTTTTGATAGATAACCCAGTCCTGTAATGTATCGAAGGTTACTATTATTATCTACGATTTTTATAATTGATCTATCAGCAGGGAATGGTCCAATACCACTAGAAACCAAATCATCCATAATTATTTTCCAATATGCTTTCCCTCTATGTTGAAGCATCTGTAATGAGTTAATGAAATATGAGATTAGCGTTTGTCTGTCAGTTGAATGACTTGTAATTGCAAAAATGCCAGCCAAGTGTCAATATTAGTGTGTTTACAGAAATTAAATATTGTGTTTAGGGAAAAATGATGTCTGACGGAGATGTAATCCAACTCAAAACTTTAATTTACGAATTAAGACTTTGAAACATTCAGGTATGCGATGAAGGTAAGACATCCTTCATCCTGTATTGAATTGTATTAATTAAATTATTCTTCTAGCTACATAAGTTAAATTGCAAAGAGAAGACAAGGATAATCTGTTTACTACAAATTAATCTTGAAGGTTACACTGCCATCTCTTACATCGAATTCAGCTTTGGTTATCCCCAAATCTTTAACGATGTACCAAAACACTTTCTCTAAGAAAAGAGACCATTTTTTACCCATTCCATGATTTATTATATATTTCAAAGAATTTTCGCTAGTTTCCCGATTGAACTGCATGTTTGATACACTTAACCATGAATCAAAGAGGTCAAGGATTGCTGATAAAGAATATTCATTACTCATCATCAACAATGTTTCTTCATACCCATTTTTCCTGAATTCTTCCGCAATGTTTGCAATCTGATATTCAGCTAGACTGTCAATAATTGAAATTAATACGCATTTTGGGACAAATGTAATTCCGGCCCTTTGCGCAGGAGAATACCATTTAATGTATGAACTTATGATTTGATTTGCTAAGCTATTTATTGATACCATTTTCTGTTCGGATTCTTTTCGTAGCTTATCTAAAAGCCCTTTGTCTAACCTTAAGGTAAGGGATTCTGTTTGGCGCTTTCTTTTAATCATAATCCACCCTTGCCGAGTCATAAATAAGAATTATATTCATGCAACTAAGTGCATATGAATCATATAAAAAAATTTGCGTCAAATCTTACATTTTAATTCAGGTATGTTAAATATAATAATTTTGTATTATCTCACTGACTAAGGTATTGTTTGAAGGATATGAGGATTGTAAGACTAGAAATCATATTACGTCTTCAGATTGCCAAGTTATATCGGACTATGAAAGGAAAGGAGTATCGGTTAATGATATGCAGACAACATCACAGTCAGTTCAAGTAGAGGAACCAACCAACATAAACGATTATGCAAGGGTTATGAAAGGCAAATACCTTCTCATATGCGATTCTTGCTTGTGGTGCGCATCTTATTTTGAGAGTGAACTTACGTACGCAAAATGTCCCGGTTGTAACAAAGGAAAAACGGAGTGTATGCCTATATCAGAAGAGAAAAGAAATAGCTATAGATTCAACTATAGTGATAACCAAGGTGTTGAACTCATTAATTCCAATAACATCTGGAGTTGATTGAATATTGAATATCGCATATATCGAATCGCCGCTATATATTGAAGCGAAAGCCTGTGGATGTAAAGAAAAGGGTATAACGATAGTCTATTCATTTGTCGATTCCTACCACAGCTTGTGTGTTGACAGGAAAGACATCATGTTGGGGCAGCTAGAGGCATGTGAGAAACTATTGAAGTACGCTATTGACGAAATGGATAAAAAAGCTATAATTAAAGAAATAGCAGAATTAAAGGTGACCTTGGATTTGTTACCATGAGAATGTGAGTAAGGAATTTTACATATTCGTCTGTAAGATGGAAAAAAGATTGTCGACTATAGGATTGTAGATAGGAAGTGCTTACTTGTAACTTCGTGGGAAAAGTTATTTTGTGAAATCACAATTTAAATTATGATTTATATAAAACATATGAAGTGCTCCTAGGGTTAATAGGTAAGGCGAATGTGGGCAAGTCTACCTTTTTTTCCGCATCGACAGATAACATCGTAAATATTGCAAATTATCCCTTCACGACAGTAAGACCCAATATTGGAATTTGCCATATAAGAACAAAATGTGTGTGCAAAGAGTTTGGGGTTAAAGATAATCCAGTTCATTCTATTTGCGTCGATGGAATAAGATTCATACCCATCCAAATAATTGATGTCGCTGGCCTCGTCCCAGGAGCCCACGAGGGAAAGGGACTAGGGAACAAATTCCTAGATGATGCAAGGCAAGCTGATGCTCTTATACACGTCATTGATATTTCAGGATCAACTGATTCTGAAGGAAGGCCATTAACCCCTGGCACTGGGGACCCGCTTGACGACATAAGATTTGTTGAAGAAGAATTTGATTTATGGCTTGTTTCTATTATAAAAAGAGATTGGGACAACATTAGAGAACTTGATTCATCAGGTCTAACTACAAGTCAAATATTGAAAAAAAGATTATCGGGATTGGGAGTCACAGAATCAGCCATCGATAAAGTACTGAACAAATTGAATCTAGTGAATAAGAAAATTAAATCTTGGACAGAACTAGAAATATTTGATTTTTGTCAAAACATAAGAAAAATCGTAAAACCCGTAGTTATTGCAGCTAACAAGGCAGACGTTTTTACTTCCCAAAATTATCTCGACAAAATCACGGAAGTATTTAGTCACGTAGTTCCGTGTACATCGGAATTGGAAGTGTTATTACGAAAGGCCGTAAAAAATGGGTTTATACATTATCTTCCGGGCGACGATTCATTCGAAATTAAAGAAAATGTGCAATTAAGTGAAAAACAGAAGCGTGCACTGGAAATTGTCTCAGATTTTATTAAAAAACATGGTTCAACAGGCGTTCAAAATACATTAAATGTGGCTTGTTTTGACTTGCTAAAGAAGATAGTAGTCTATCCAGTTGAAGACGAAACAAAGTTAAGCGATAAAAAAGGCAACATTCTTCCAGAAGCTTATTTACTAAATGAAGATTCAACCGCAAAGGACTTGGCACAGTTAATACATGATGAATTGGGAAAAGGATTTCTTTTTGCAATTGATGTTAGAACAAAAAGAAGATTGGGCGCTGATCATAGGCTAAAAGATAACGACGTAATAAAAATTGTCTCTGCAACAAGCAGGAGGTGAGAATCATGTTATGTCTTGGAATAGAAAGTACGGCCCACACTTTTGCTTGTTCCGTAATAAAGCACTCTGATTATGAAAAATACCCAAATATTCTTTCCGACGTCAGAGATACTTTCAAAGCTCCTTCAGGATCAGGGATCCATCCCAGAGAGGCTGCTCATCATCATGCTTCAGTAGCAATAGACGTTCTGAAAGAGGCTTTAGAATCATCTAACATTAAATATACTGATCTAGATATAGTAGCCTACTCTGCTGGCCCAGGACTTGGACCCTGTCTGAGGATTGGCGCTGTACTTGCTCGATCTATTTGTTCATTCTACGACAAAAAACTGATCCCCATAAATCACGCATTAGGACATATCGAACTTGGAATGAGTCTAGCTGGATGTAATGATTCTTTAGTTCTTTTAGTTTCAGGAGGCCATACTATGATACTGGTATTTAATAACAAAAGATGGCGTGTTATAGGCGAAACTTTAGATATCACATTAGGACAACTTCTCGATCAATTTGGCAGACATCTAGGATTAGCTTCGCCGTGTGGTTCAGAGATAGAAAGGTTAGCAAATAAATCTTCTAAAAACTATATCTCGCTACCATATACAATAAAAGGTAATGATGTCACTTTTTCAGGAATACTATCTGCTGCTAAGAGATTAACTTCAACTTCTAATTACACTAATGAAGACATGTGTTATTCAATCCAAGAGACTGGATTTGCCATGATAACAGAGGCCGTCGAGCGAGCACTTTCTGCTACTGAAAAGAGGGAACTATTAGTAGTTGGTGGCGTATCGGCAAACAAAGTTCTTTCGCGTATGTTAGAATTGGCTTGCCTAAGACACAAGGTAAAATTCAATTCATGTCCAATTTCATATGCAGGAGACAATGGAGTACAAATAGCGTGGACTGGTATACTGTCTTATCTGATTACAAAGAATTTTGTAGATATACCGAATTCATACGTCAAGCAATCATGGCGAGTCGATAGCGTGGATGTTCCGTGGAGAGCTAATGATTTATAATTTCAAGCAAAACCACGCTTACCAAATATCATCGGCTTCACACGATTTTATTCTCGGATTCCTTAGCTCCCACTTATAATCGCCCACCAGTTAACAGAACCATTATCAGGTAGCTTTTAATAATTTGTTGAGTTTACGTCTACCATATGTTGAATAAACATTCTTCTCGAAAATTTGTCTTTCTGTCTACCGCCATGTTAGTTGTAACAGGAAGCATAATTGTAGCGACAGTGTCTTTGAATATTGGCCAAGCAATACCAAATAATTGGCAGGATCAGAAGGGTTTGGTCTTTGGGGCTATTTCAAGCATTCAAAATAACAATCAAGGGAAACCTGGATGGGTTCTATCTGGACATTGGTTCACAAATATTATAAATAAAACAAAAGATAGTTTCAATCAGACAAATCCAGCAAAGTTTGATTCGTGGTTTTACATGTCGATGTTAAATGGATCCGCAATGCATAAGCATACGATATCTAATTTTACACTAACTGATATTAGTAGTCAAGGAAACACGACATCGTATAAGGGAACGGTCACAATGACGTTAAAGGAAGGACCCGTTAAAGAAGTTCCAATTGAAATAAAAGTAATGAACAATCACGTTGTTACATTATCCCTAGACCCGACAAAAACTAACAAGCACTTCGGTGATACACCAATATATGGTATCATCCCAGCCAGAGCTGATGTCATGAAGATGATGTCTCATATGAGTATGGGTAACAAGACTATGGATATGCATATGAACATGAGCCAAAAGTAAACAAATCAATTATCTTCAAATCCCAGATTTCAAATCAAATGTTAGCTGAAAATGAAACCAAATTCATCCCAAACTATTGTTTGAATTTGGTAAGACTCAGCAGCATTGTATATGCCATCAGCAATCATAGAGATCTAGTTATAATATTTCAAAAAGGCATCTTAGTAAAGCCAGGGCAGTAAATTACTTGGGCTACATCCTTACCCACTGAGATGTTTCTTACTGTTTCTCATTCTCGAATAATTTCTTCTGGGCTTCTATTTCTTTTGCCCAATTTTTGCTATTAAATACACCGAATTTATATTTTGAATCACTTATTTCAACTACTACCTTAGTAAGTATAAAGCCTTCAGAATTCACTCTATCTATTTTATCTAACGTTGTATTCAATAGAACATTCCCCATCTTTTTGTTTAATGTAGTGAGGTTTCCTTCTGTTTTTTCAAAAATGATCCTTTGATTGGTTAAACTTAAAATTCCGCTTCCAAGTTTTACTTCAGAGCAATCTTCTTCCAGAACTAATTTTTCTCCTGGGTTCGGGTCTATTTGCGGTGTCATATTTTTATTTCCAGACTTTGGTTATATTATGATTGCACTATTACGTGAGACTTTTGTCCAAGGGGGCTGAATCAAACATTTACTTGACAAAATGGTATAATAAAAAGGCGATTTCAAAGATAAGAATTCCAAAAATTTATCGACAGAGGATGCTTGATGATGATTTGAGAAAGCGCAGGACCATAAGTGAATCTAGGATGATTACGCTGGCAAAGGAATTTGGCTTGAGAACTCCATATATTTACTTCGTAGATCCTCTTCGCGCTGAGATAATAATGGAATTTATTTCAGGAATCAAAGCGAGCAAAGTTTTGACATCATCTATTTGTTTTGATATAGGAAAGTTTGTTTCGACCCTTCATTCGTTTAACATAATACATGGGGATGTGACACCTTCGAATTTCATAGTACATAGAAAAATTACCATGATAGATATGGGGCTTTCTTTTTATTCGACACGAAAAGAGGACAAGGCAATGGATATAAGGTTATTTAAGGAAATTCTGAATAGTGCGTATCACAGTACTTATTTAGAATTCTTTGAGACTTTTCTAGATGGGTATAGATCCATTAACATAAAGGAACTGGAAAAGATCCTGAAGAGAGTGGATGAAATAGATACAAGAAAAAGATATGCCATTGCATGAAAATTTCTGTATTGTAATTTATCCACGTTATGACATCCTTTTAGTTTTGTAGAATCATTAATTATTTTGACCTAATTGTAACCTATACTTGTTTTCTATTTAAGGAACGATAACACAAGGGAGCATTTAGCAAATTTTTTATTTTTGTATTGTGTCTTTTTTAAAATTGGCAAGAATAATATTTGCAAGTACCAATGAAGGGAAATTTAAAGAAATTTATCTACATTTGAAATCCTTCAAAATCGACGTAGAATTTGTAAAGTTCGAGACTATTGAAATTCAATCGAATAATCTGGAGGAGATAGCGTTGGATAAATCAAAAGAAGCCCATAAAAAGATAGGGAAGCCATTAATAGTGGAAGATACAGGACTTTTTATCGACTCACTTAAGGGATTTCCCGGTCCTTATTCCTCGTACGCTCTTCGAACTATCGGTAATCAAGGAATCTTAGATCTGCTATTAAAAAGGACAAACAGATCAGCACTTTTTAGATCAATCATAGCATATAATGATAGCAATAACAATATCGCGTTTTGCGGTGATGTACAAGGAACCATATGTCACCATATTACGCAAGGTGGTTGGGGATACGATCCAATATTCATTCCGGAGGGTTCCTCAGCTACCTACGCCGAGCTGGGGGTAGCAAACAAAATTGGGATATCACATAGAACACATGCATTGAATAATTTTGCAGAGTGGTACTGCGAAAATCATTCATGATTACAAAATCCTAATTACCGAGAGAAGGGTTTTTCATATCCCTCGATCCACCTTTCAGTATATCTTTTGAGGTTCTGAAGAACTACTATTCTTGATATTTCACTTTCATCCATTTTAGCGAATAAATCTAAGGAACCACAGAGTAAATGCGAATAGTTCCTAATTTCACCCATCTCCAACATATTGGATCTCTCTAATCTTTGTGTAGACATTCCTATATGCATATATGATTTTATTTCTATAAAATGTGGATTTCCCATTCTTATTAGGTCAGCAAATTCATGTAAATAATTCATTGAATCATTAAAATTCCTTATCATTGTCATCCTGAGTACTGTTCTTGTGTCCATCCTTGATAATAATTCAAGACTTTTCTGCCATCTGCTCCATGCATCAGTGTATCTTGGCCTGTTTATCAGCGTGAACATTTTCTTGTTTGAGGCGTTAGTTGAAAGATACAACTGTGTTGGTAGGGCCCCTTCATCTATCAATCTTTGAAGCATCTCTGGTTCCTGTCCATTTGTTACCAAAAAGATTGATTTTGTATTATCCAAAGTTCGGAGATATTTAATTAGACTTGGCAATTTCGGATACATTGTGGGTTCTCCAGAAAGTGATATTGCATAATGTTGAGGAAAAAGTGATTCGTCAAGTTTTAGCTTATCTGTTTTTGTGTTACCATAATGTCCAACAACGAGCTTTCTACGCTCCTCTAACAAATTATTAATTATCATATCTGGTTCATCAACAAGATATTCGGGCATCTCTAAAGTATCGTAGAATTCTGTAGGTCGCCAACAGTAAACACATCTATTTTCACAGTTCATGGCAGTTGGTGTCATTTCCATGCATCTATGAGTTGAAATACCATAGAATTTGTGCTTATAACAGGTCCCCTCGTTGGAAAAAGACTTTTTTGTCCAATGACAAAGTTCAACTGCCGAATGATTGTAAACTCCATATTTTGCTTTTTTTAGCTTTGCTTTGGTAAGTGGAGAAATTTGAATAAGATTTTGCGTATCAGAATGTGAAATATATTCGTCAGAACAACTCATAGTACAAAAACGAATCGTGTAATGACATTTAAATGTTAAAAATTTGGCTTAACGCATGTGATCCTTTTGAATTTATATAACAGAAAGTGTGGAGATATGAGGTCCTCATTGATATCATTGTTTTATCAAAAATCTAATATGCTTATTTTCCAATTTATATAAGCCAAAACTTCTTTATATTCTTACAATTCTAAAAATAAGCAAAGCCAATGTTAGATACTGACAGAGTTTTAGAAATAGCGCTTGATATGGTTGGTTGGAACACTGTACCTGCCGATACCGCAATTCATGTTTCTGGTAAGAATTTGAAAAAGGTAATGTTAATGATAGATGCAACTACTGCTGATTTAATGTTAGCAAAGAATCTGGGTTGTGATGCAGTGATAACCCATCATCCAATAGGTGTTACTGCTGTTAATTTTTACAAGGTTATTGATAGACACGTTGACTACATGGTTGACAACGGCATCTCAGAAAAAATTGCTAGAATGTCTGTTAAGGATCTGAAGAAGAGAGTTGAAATTAGAAATCATACTCAGATATATTCATCTGTTATTGATTCCGCAAAAATATTGAAGATGCCTTTAGTAAACATCCATCAACCATGTGACGAGTATGCAAAAAGAGTAATTTCTAAAAAAATTAGCGAGAGAGATCCAAATTTCATTTCAGAGATGATCAGCGTCTTAACTGAAATACCAGAATTCAAAATGGTAGAGACGGAGATTCGGGTTGCTTATGGACAACCTGATTCGCTCGTAGGTAAGTGGGTTGCGGTAATAGCTGCGGGAACTAATGGCGGATATCTTGTAGCTAAGACCTATTTTGAAAACGGAATTGGTACGGTTCTTTATTTTCATATTGATTACAATGACTTGATCAAATTAAGAGAAAGTGCTGTTCAAGGAAATCTGGTCATATTAGGACACTTGGCCGGCGATTCAATTGGTATGAATGCATTGGGCAATAAATTAGAAGATGAAGGTGTACAGGTGATTCGAAAAGATATCATTACTGCATGAAAATGATTAATCTAACAATTATATAATGTAGAAATAACAAAGCAGTACTGATGGCCTTCGTAGTATAGCCTGGTCAGTATAGGCGGCTGTGGACAACAAAATATAATCTTTGTTGGAGGAAACCGCTCGAGGAGGGTTCAAATCCCTCCGAAGGCCTCATATAAGGAAATGAATTACGAATCTCGTGGAATATAGAAAGTTATGCTAGATTTCGACAATATACCATCAATATTGTTCTCTGTAATTAGATCATTTCGTTAATAATTTTTGCAGCACTTTTGGCTCCATTCTTCAAATGCAACTTATTCATCCTTCCAGTTGTAATTTTTTCTTCTATTAAAGTTTCCAATCTTGATATATCTTCATATGTGTAACCCAATTTCTTTGCATTTTGTTCTTGTTCAAAATGATCCTTGATAGGTATGAATATTCCCGGAGTTCCATAAACTAGTGATTCATCTATAGTCGATCTTCCAGCCAAAGATACTACAAGGTCGGAGGCATACACATATTCGTGCAAATTATATACAAAACCAATGTTTCTGTAATTGATGCGATTAATTTCAAATTCAGATACTGAAGGTCCTAGGGCTACTAATAGATCTAGATCCATCTTCATCGTTAAATTCTTATATGCATTTAGTGCTTTTTTAATTAAATACAGCCCGGCATTCGTTCCCCCAATACAAACTAGTATTGTTCTCCTATCAATCCCTAATTTCTTACGTAATAATATTCTGTCTGTTGTACTTAAATTTCGTACGATTGGTCCTACATAGTATATATTATCTTTGTCTTCACCATTATCGGGAATAATAACACGATCACATTTTTTTAACATGTTTTGCATAGATTTGTTCATTCTAGATTCAATGGCCGAAAATAAACCATTAACAAAATGAGTTTCTAGTAAATCAGTAATTAATACTCTTTTGCGATTCTTTTTTTCCCCTACGGCAATTGAGGCAAAATCTTCGTCACTAACTATCAGACTATCTCTGTCTTCGTTAATAAAACCAGTCGCAGTTAACTTGCACCTTCTATAATACATGAAATATTTAAAAAGCCATGTCAAAGGAGAACGTAGTTGCATCGATCTGTCTATATCAAAATTTTCGGGACTATATGCGTCATTAACGTTATAGCCGTTGTTTGAAAAAATGTCATATGCTGGACGGCCAGTAATAACTAGCATGTTTTCTTTCGTCAAGGCCCTTAATTCTTCGCAAACTGCGATATCTCTCGTTGCATGTCCCAAACCTATTGGACTTGTAAATAGTATTACCAAGTTACCTGCCTTGAACGTCACAAGTGTAATTACCAATTTAACTGCAACTAAAAATGATTAATTTCCTTTTTGTATTAACTCTCTCATTGAATCCTCAGACGCTAGTTTTGAGCGACAAGCAATCAGTATGCTGCAATCATCACTGGCAAGTCCTAGATCTTATAACTCGATTTCTTACAAGATTCTTGCTCTAGCCAAAGGTAAAGCAAAGTCAAGCGAAATTAGAAATACCAGACATCGGCCTTCTGTTTCTACAAATCTCTACCAATAATATAAGGTTTAACAAAGCAGGGGATTAGTACTTATGTAAAGAACAAACTCCTTATCATGATTTTTGTGGTCGTTTAAGGTTAAGTTTGAATGGGTATTAGGACAAATGAATTATTTGCGCATGTATAGGTTATATAAAGTAGAGAAAAAAGTATTTGTAGGTAGTGGTATGTGGCTAGCGTTTTACACTATTGCTACGTGTTAGGGCGGACTGAAGCTTTGAACTTTCGAATTTGCGACTCTGCTAGAAAGTTCTCGTCTTGAACATAATTGGTGGTAACTTATACCAAAGGATTTCTATTCCAGCGGATCTTAATTAACGTGCTGCTTAGATTGATCATCCAGTTCTTAAGTCTTGCTTAAATTAGATCATGAAATCTTATTAACTTTCCAGCGGCTGATGTATTACCAATACGGGTGTTCCAATAGGAGGATTCGGATTTATTGACATGTATGATCTCGCCTTCGATGTGTACCCGTAGATGGTCTAGACACTTCGCACACTGGTAGGTCCACCGTTCACTCTCGCAATATGCACTTCGGGACCTACCGGTTTTAATTATTAAATGAATCGTCAATTATTTCGACAATGTCTACATTCTTTAACTCTAATGATGCTATTGTTACCATTGTTTAACATGCTAAATATGGTGATTAAATAATTTTTATTAGTTTTAATTAGAAAAGAATTAAATGTGTATCGCAAATTATATGCAGATATTAAGTGCTAAGTTATTTTTCATAAACTTTAATTAGTTTTAAGGTGATATTAATATAGAAATAATGTAGCAGAATAAACATTAGCTGTGTTTTGGTATGCTATTATAGACATAATACTCGACCTAAATAGTCTATTATTTTGGTTTAGTTGCCTTATACTGCGAGAGGGTTAGCACTACGGATGACAATTATACAAGAAGATTCACATTCCCCAAGTATAGGTAACGAAAAAGAAGCTGAAGCCTATTTCAATTTTAGAACTCCATCAAGTCATCACTAACAAAAAAAATTATCAACAGCATATAAAGTTGTATTTGAATTTCTCTAATCTAACTAAAATATCTGACTTGTTATCTATTGTAGAACCGCAGAAGCAGATAATCAAGTACATATCATCTCTGAAAGATAAAGGACTAGCAACTAGTTCGATATCGACTATGCTGTACGCAATTTATCATTTCTACGACCCATTCAAACCACCAGCTTTAAACTAGTCAATGGTAATGATGGACTTAATCTTTGAAAGAGTAGACAAGTAAATGCCTGGTCTTAAGAATTCAAGTCAAATAGTTCAACATCGCAAGCAATTAATAAAGTATTTAATATACAATAACCACCTACGCGCCTTTCAAATAATTGAACAATTAAAGATACCAAAAAGTAGCTATTATTCAATTAAACGTCCATACTAAAAGAACAGAAGGAAATATTTGATAAATTAGTGGAATCCACTGGATATAGAATGTATAACTTGATACGTAGTCTTGAAGAAGGAATACAATTGAATCACAGAATTATCAATGACCCTAATACAAGCGTAAAAGATAAACAGAATAGTATTGAACAAATAATCCTATATTCTGCACATCTTTAGAAATTAGCATTAAATGGTCATATTCGAGACTGCAGATCAAAGAATCCTGGATTGGATATTTTAGGGTACAGGATAACATAAGAAATACTTATTCAATGATCAATAGTCGAAGGATGAGTCTACTTTAAATAATTCCAATAGATAATAATGTAGCGTCTAAACATAGCGGCTGGTGGTACTAGTTTGTTTCTTGTTCATTCAATGGGCTTTCCTTCAAACCCACCAGTTGCTAACTTTTGCTAATTATCTTTCTAGAAATATGCTAACGATCTGGATTTTGTATCTAGTTTGTAGTAACGCAATAAAAGATTAGCAGAGAAGGCAGGGTGTCATCCAGCGGGATCCGGAGTGAGATCATTATTAGGACTAGATTTCATTGTTCCAAGTTTTGGTAATTTATTGCAATTCTGTTTAAATATTACAATTGCCTTTAACTTCTGTAACTCATCTAATTGATTCATTAGTTGTATTTCATATAGGACGATTATATGGGATCTAATCAGTTACTTTCGATAAAATACTTACTTTTTTCTTGGAGTGTCCCAATAGAGACTATGATAATTTGGACATGCTTTAGGACTAATTTTTGTTTCAGACCTTGGACACCAAATATGCTCGCACCTTTCACATTTGAAAGCATCAATTTTTATTCTCGACATAATAGAATTCAAGCATACGTCGTGTTAATAGATATTGCTAGTATATGTATATTAGTAATATATTTATAGTAATATATTAAACTAGATCTTTTGAATCAGTTGTCAGAATTTGAAAATAAAAATAGTATATGTAAATTGACTATTATATACATAATAAACCATCATCACCTCTTAGCATGAGTTATCTATCTCTCATCAATATGATAATTAAAATAGTATCAAATGTTATTCATGAGATGTGAGCAAGTTTGGCTTTTTCCGGGAAAATTCAGAAGTTGCATTCCAAAGTCATTTAAAAGGATTAGAAGTGCAAACGAGAGGTTTGTTGCTTGACTTACGCGTTTTCATTATATCACTAGGCGACAATGTAATTGAAGAGATAAGACCACACAGGATAACATATGCCAAGTCATTAAACTTTAGAACCTTTGTTGATATACAACCAAAAAACGACACTTTGATTATTTCTATCAGAAGAGGAAGAACTTATCCACTTATTACTCGTTCAGTGAGAGATTCTTCAGAATTAAAGGCCATCGGACAACAGATTGCTGACGCATACGAAACTATCAAATGAGACTGCTTTCTAAAGATATCCAATCAAAGGTAACAGAATTGCTTCGATTCTGTTGGTATAAGTATAATTTTGCCTGTTGAGAGTTTATGATCAACTCTATAAATATCAACTATTGTTAATTTAGTTTAATAATGGTATTTGTAGTTTAATTTTTCTTTATGTTAGTGTCCAACGATAGACTAGAACCTTAATTGAATGTTGTGCGTTTTGTTAGAATTGCTAGATTGGCTATCATGGAATTTCGAAAAGCCTACAATAATTATTCTTAAGTTGCGACCAATGATCAGATTTAATTATATGAAATGAATATTCTAAATTAGAAATAAAGCTTAATTTATTATTTCAGTAAAAACTCATAAAGGATTTTAGGGTTTTCTAATAGACAAGACAGGAATTTAGATATTTGTATATATTTTCCAACGGTTCTTCGAATAGTATAAAGGAAATCTAATTTATCGATAAATTTCTTAAATAATACCGAGAAATAAAGATATAAAAGCAAAACAAGTTCAATCATTCTGCAAATATTTATGATAAGCGAAAAATTCCTTGGATATTTTCTGGCAATTTTTCTCTTATTGTGTAATATAGTAATATTTCAAATTAGTTTTGGTCAAGAAGCTCAAGGTAAGAATGTGCCGCCTTCAGTTAAGGCTCCTCCTTTTATCATCGCCAGAGCTACGGGCCCTTCTTGGACACAGGTAAATTTTCATGTTAACGCTACCAGTGCATCCACTGACAAAATTTCAGTTTATTGCAATCCTAGCAGTGGAAGTGCATTTCCAATGGGAAGTACTATAGTACTTTGCGCCGCCAAAGATCCTGTAACCAATCTTGTTGGTTATGCCATGTTTAACATAACGGTAAAGGATAGTTCACCTCCTACATTCAAAGTTCCACATAGTATCCTCAAACAAGCTGAAAGTCCCCAAGGTGCTAAGGTAACTTATTACGCCAATGCTTCGGACACTGTTGATGGCCACACTGCCATAACCTGTAACCCTGCTTCGGGAAGTATATTTCCATTAGGGCTCAATCAAGTAACGTGTACGGCAAAAGATAAATCGGGAAATAGTGCAGAATCATCATTTAGAGTTATCATAGGTCAAACAACAAACAAAACCTCAAGTGCAGGCTCCGGGATCTCTTCAGTTTCACAAAATGAAAGTAAGCAATCCAAATCACCTGCATTAACAGTATCCGATAATGCAACAGCCCAATCCAAATCACCTGCATTAACAGTATCCGATAATGCAACAGCCCAATCCAAATCACCTGCATTAACAGTATCCGAT
>Ga0126375_10000019_pt1 | contig 33556 bp, 69 predicted proteins | sample PanSoiMetPlot_14_FD_109577 | JGI IMG/M metagenome (GOLD analysis project Ga0126375, IMG submission 109577) | Tropical forest soil microbial communities from Panama - MetaG Plot_14 | ecosystem: Environmental > Terrestrial > Soil > Tropical forest | place: Panama | collected 2016-02-17 | reverse complement strand
GTTTGAAATTCTGAAAGTTTTTCTGCATCTTCTGGCTTTACATATCTAGTTGATTCACTCTTAGGTTGTTCACCTTGTTCAGCTTCGCCATGTTCAGGTCTAAACTTCTTATTTCTCTTAGTGCTACCATCTTCATTAACTTCATAGGTTGAACCTTTTTCAGTTGTAAATCTGGTGTTGTAAAGCTGCTTTACATTATTAGTCACTATCTCAGGGTCAGCTTTCAGTATTTCACCGACTTGCTGGATTTCTTCTAAAGGGTAAGATTTGATAAACTCTTCAGGAGATTTACCACTAGCTTCTCCAGATTTTTGGAGTTTTTCTCTTACTTTGGAAGGTATTCTTGATACGTTAAGGCCTAAGACAATAGCTAAGGCTTCAGCATAGTCTCTTGATGTAGGGATCTCTCCTTGGCTAGCTTTAGGAATCGTTCCAAGTGCTGCTGTCTCTAAGCCAATCTCAGCACCTTTTTGTGCAATCTTAGTTGTAAAAAGTTTGCCTATTCCTGGTAAATCTTTAAGCAAAGGAGCTGCTTTGTTTAGTTGTCCTAGGATGACACCCATCAATCCTGAATTAAGCGTTTCACTGCCTATTCGGTCTGCACGTTCTAGAAACTCACCAAATGTTATATCATTTCCTTTATTGGCATAGTCTCTATATTCCTTCATAGCTTGCTTAAGAAAAGTTGGTAAAGCTAGAGAACCAAACCCACCACCAAGAACACCACCAATCCCTGCACCAATACCAGTTCCTGCGGGACCAGCTACAGATCCAGTTCCTGCACCAAGTGTTGCTCCTAGCTTTGCTCCTAAGAAGCCACCTGCTGCCATGTATGGTAAATCACCTAGTGTTTCACCACTAAATTGGATTAGACCATTTCAGAATCCAGGGTCTTCAGATATCTTTGATTCTTGAGCACCACCACTCACAGATCGTGACATGCCTTCAGCGAAGTGATCAAACCAATTCTTCTCATTGTCAAGCTGCTTTACATTAAGTTTAGAGTCTGGCTTTACATCACGTTTTTCTTGTTTGTAAAGCTGTTTTACATTGACGGAATTACCAGCTTGATCCGAGGATAAACTCAGCAAAGGTTGATTTAACTTTCGTTCTATAGATTGCATAATTGCAGAGGAATCATATCCAGAATTTTTGGCTTTACTAATGCGTTCACCAAATGCTGGATCATTTCGCGAGATAGAATCTACAATAGCATCATCATCATATCCCGCTTGTCTGGCTTTATTAATGCGCTCTAATGTTAACATCTACTCTCCAAACAATAGATCATCTACGCTTGCTAGTTGTTCAGTTTTTCCCTGTAAATCCCTAGGAATATTGGCAGATTGTTTAGGTGTTGCTACTCTAAGAGTTCTACCATCTTCTTTGAAGATTCTCTGTAGCATCTTTGTTACTAGTTCTTTTGGTCATCCTGATCTCTCTGCTATAGATCTAAGATCACTTTGATTGTCTATACCATCTTGTTCATATAGATTCTTAAGTTCCAAATAAGCTTTTTGCATGGCTGGTTCTATTTCTGCCTCGTTTGGACTTCCTATAAAGTAAGAAGGAAAAGGAGTGATCTTCACATCATCAATCTTCTCTCTACGCATTGTTATAAGCTTATAGGCATCATTGAAAGCTTCAGTAAGTCCTTGTTTCTTGTTTTTCATGAACTGTTCAGTGAAAAGATTTATATCAGCTTTATCGTTGGGAGTTAGAGAAAGTTCATTATCTTTTAGAAACTTACTGGAGTAGTTATTGATATCCTTAGCTGTAGCTTTTAGGTTCTTATCTTCTTGATTGGCTGTCTTAGCTTGTTCATTTTTTAGTCTGTTTGAAGCTATCTCATTGGTTGTTTTTCTAACGTCAAGTTCTTCTTTTCTTTGATCAAGTTTTGCTTGTTCATACAGATTTTTATCAGTTTTGTTCGCTAGCGTAGCATATTCTTTGAGGTTTTTGATGAGATCTTGTTTGTAGCTTTGATCGAATCCTTCTGCAAAGACAACATCTCTTAATATATCTTCACCTTTGGCATCTTTCCCATATTTGTCTTTAATCTTTTCAAAGAGTTGTTCATTACGTCTCTGTGCTGTTTTTTCATTCAATGCTCCTAAAAAGGACTTAGCAAAACCACCTACTGCGTTTGCATAGGGATCCTCACCAAAATCTATTACTTGTGCGCTTGGCATCTTATCTCCTTATGAGAACATCTTTGGATTTATACCACTAGTGCTAGTGGTTCCACCAGATGGTAAATTTGGTTTGGTTCCTTGGAAGCCTCCACCGAATTTGTTATCTATTAAGTTTCCAAGAGCTTGGCCGCCATATTGAGTTAAGGCACTAAAAGCATTATCTCCAGCACTGGCTTGTGGCTGTTGATATGCGAATGTCTGCATACCAAGTAGATTTTGAATTCCCTGTGCTCTACGGGTTACCGCATCTTGCTGCCCTTGATAAAGCATATTGGACAAGTGAGCATCAAGATTTCTCTGTACATCTGTACCTGCTTTTGACAAGGCCCCCCCGAGATAGCTTGAGTTTTGTAAGTTACCACCTCTAAAGGCTCCAGTGATACTGGGAACTATGTTTTCTTGGAAATTTTGATATGCAGGGTTCGCATACATCTTTTGAAAGACATCTTTCATTTGGTTAGCATCAAAATTGAAGATATTACCAAATCTGCCACCTTCACCTCTAAGGCCAGATGCATAGTCATTATAGATCCCTCTTTGTGTAGGATCTAAAGTTGAAAGTTTCTTTGGTTTCTTCTTTCTGTTTGCACCAAACATTCCTAGTAGGCCACCACCTATTGCTCCAATAGCTGTACCTACAGGACCGAATGTACTACCTGTTGCTGCTCCTGATGCTACGCCTAAGGCGCCTGCTCCTAAATCTGCCATATATGTCCTAAGTTATGATTTGCCAGTTGACCGCGGTGGCTGTAGTTCTTGATGTTAATATCCAAGCATTGTCTGTAGCTTCATTGATTCAGATATCGCCTTGATTGAATCCTATGTTGACTTGATCATCTGCTGGAGGGTCTGTTCTAAAAACTTGTTTACTGGGCTTACTGTTGATAACGCTAGCCGTGGCCGAGTATGAATCATTAAGCTGGTTATATAATGTCTTGTTTACATTCTTAACCTCGGTTCCCCAATTGAATCTAGGCATTAGATTGGGCATTAGATTAACCGTCCTATGCCTGCAAAGCCAGGCATGATTGCGTGTATTTCCATGTTTACTCCTGCCTGATCATTTACAACTTGCAATTGGATAAATCTAGCGGTCTGATTGATCCATAGTTTGTACCATTTCTTAATGCCGTTGCTTGCGTATTGACTGGATAGATTGACTTGGAAAGGTGAAGGATTAAAAGGTTCTACACTGATTGGTTGTTCTGTGTCATTACTAATGCAATAAACTTTCAGGATTCCATCTACGGAAGTCGATGTAAAGCCAGAAGATGTATAGGCTGAAAAAGCAGTAGAGTCGACTTGATCTAAAGAGATAGTATTTTGGTTTATAACTGTAATGAAAGTATTTAAATCATTGAGTTGAGTCATTCCTTGGACACCATTAATATAAATCAGAGTTCCTGATGTATATCCATGTCCTGGTACTGTCAATACACAAGGATTTGTTTGGGTAGCTGCTGTGATATTTCGATTGGTTGTGATATCTGTACCGCTTGAAGACACGTAGAAATATACCCATCCACAGCTTACCTTTTTATCTTGGTTAGCAAATGGGTTAAACTTCTTGGTTTTACAATCAAAGATGATAACCTTTGAAGCTAATCCTGAGTCTGTTGCTGGTGTAAAGCTAGAAAATCCAGTAGTGTCAATATCTAGATCGAAAACATATGCAGAAGGCTTAGCAACTATAGCTGCTTGTTTCTGGGTAGCTTGTACCATACCAGTGACAGCTTCTAGAATGATAACATCACCTATCTCATAATTCGTGAAGTCAGTAGTAACTCTTAATGTTTCAGAATCTATCACTGTCATGTTACGAATCTTAACAGGATAGTCTTCAGTCTCTACGTTATTCAATCTGACTATCTGTCCTTCATGACCTCCGCCAATCGTAATAGGATTATCTTTAGCAAAGCCAAACGCATTCCAAGAACCATAGTCTGTGGCCATCTCGGCTCAGGTATTGTATTTAAGTAGATCATTCCAGGTTATAGTCTTGGACTCTATATAGTTACCCATGCAACTTAGAGGGATGCGGTATATTGCATAGTTGCCTTCTTCATAGTTGCTGATAAGTATACGGTCTGAGATATTGCTTTGAGGAGTAGGATGAATAAGATAATGATCTCTATCTTGATCTACAGACCCAGCAAAGCAAAGACCAAATTGTTCTTGGTTTATTTCATTATATGAGTAGTCAGGAATCTTCAAGTCAGATCTTTCAATGGAATAGCCATCAGAGATTATGAAACCTATATTACTGACTGCGTTTGTTGCATTAAGGTAAGTAATAGTTCCATATGGAGCATCAGATCCTCTAGTGCCATCAATTCGATCTATAACGAACGGTGTTACGTCATTTTGTGTAAAACGCATACTCCATGCTTCACCCCTAAGAAAGATCAACAGATCGTCTCTATTGAAGTCTGCGGAAGAAATAAAAGGATCAGCAGGTATATCAATAACACCAGCGCCTATAGCGTTAGAAGTGAAGACATCACCAAAAGCTCCAGTTCCGGATATTCTGATTCTATGACCATATTGTACACCACCTTCTTGAGTATACAAGACAACCAAGCGATCCTTGAATTGGAAAATATGTAAAGCCGTAGTGATCGGTGTATTTTGTTGCAAATAAGTTAAATTGATAGCATTTCCTACGCCAACTGCAACATTAAACGTTACTGAGATTTGACCAGTCAAAAAGTTAACGGTACCTGTACCAGCACCACTTGCTACACCAAATTGATCAAATGTGATTGTCTGAACTCCCGTTACATCAATAACAGAAAGACTGCCCGGAAATATACCTGTGTTTGCTGGCGTGCTGATCACATAAGGACCAGTGGTTCCATTGCCTAAAACGCCTGAAGGAGTATTAGTGATTTGTAAGCTAGCGGTGTAAACAGGATAAGGTGTTACTGTAGTACCATTATATTGCTGTATTGGATCTTTAAAATTAACGAATAAAAGTCTTTGCCTGTCTTGAGGATCTGGATAGTTGACCCAAGACATGAAATTCACATTAGTTCCAGTAAGTAAGGTTGTAGGACTAATGTCATCTAGTCTGTTGGTGGTAGCATTGTATCGATTAACGTAAGTAGTGTCAGCAACAATCAGTTCTCTAGTATTCGTTTGAGTAAAAAAATTCATGACTCCCATCACTGGGAATCCTTGATGGATATCTAATTCTAAAGTAACTGTATGACCTATAGGGGGAGCAACTGTGAATGTTACTTGTTGAGGCGTAGCAAGAGTAGTTGTGTAGTTTAGTGTGGTGTCTATAGTTCCATCAGAACCTGCTAGTGTACCACCAACACCGTTATCTTGTATGATTTGAGATTGAACTCCTAGAGCAGTCTTATCTATTGCTCGGAATCCCCCACGTCTTAAAGGATTAGCTGATCCTGGAATATTAAAAGTAAAAACAGTTATAATACCATTAGGGACTTGGTTAGCATTGATCGTGATAGTATGAATCATTCTTGATTCACAATATGGAGCACCACCCCTAGCACCATCAGCATATTGATTATAGCCATCACGCTTTTGTCATACACCTTTATAGACAAAACCATCTAATAGCTGATCTTGAGCATCGTCAGGAATTAACCAAGGCTGTAGCTCTTTATCATAACCAGTTGCAAAGTTACCAATCAGATAGCCTTGATATTGCATTAGGTTAACCTAGAGATTGTGATAGCCCATTTGTAAGTAATGTTGGCTAGTGTGTTATTAGTTAATTGAATGTCGTTTCCATTAAAGGCAAATACATTGGACTGTCCTTTAATGTTTTCAATATCACTGTCACCCATACCAGGCTGAATTAGATACGCTGAATTAAGGCTTATAGTGTTTGTTCCAGATATCACGTACCATAGAGTAGCATTGTAGGAATATCCAGGATCAGCAAAGACAGTTTGTGGTACTGCTGGAGCAACTAGAGTAGTACCTTCAAAAAGCTGCACACCAGGTGTTATCTCAACATTGGAATTGCCATTATATCAGTTAAGTTGTGCATTACCGTTTACATCATTCTTGGAGTAAAGGATACCATTGCCTGCTGCTAAGGGACCAACAGGGGTAGCACGGTTGATCATAGTGCATTGTCTATGTATACCTTGATCGGCTGCATTAGTGTTTTGAAAGTTATGATCGTTATTGATATTAGCTCTAAGACGATCAAAGTTAGTATTATTCTGAGCAGGAAATACCCCAGGACTTTCAGCAGATGCTGGGACTACAATGTTAAAAGTCATCTAAAACCTTGGTGTTGATCTTTGAGTCATTTGCTGTTGGTAAGTCCTAGCATAGACTTTAGAACGATAATCATTAAAAGCTGAAGCTATGAGTGTGGCTTTGTCAGTTTCCCCATAGTCATTCAGAAGATCACGGGCAGCTCCATAAGCCACGTATCTCCATAGATAGTCTTGATTAATAGTTGAATCCAACTGATCCATTGGGATTTCTACCTGATAGGCATTAATCTTTATGGCATATTCTTTATCGGGTGGCCCTCTGAATGTCAGTGTATTGTTATAATACAAAACATATGTCGGTCTCTGGGGTTGATAAGTTTGAGTCTCTGGTCATACTGCATAGAACTCAGCAGGATCTTCATACCAGAAAACTTCAAAGCCATCAGCTGTACAGAATGGACCTATGGTTGTGAATTGCACACCTGTAGGAGCACCGAATGGTTCTTGGAGATTAACAGGTAGGGGATTTGCTGTTGTATCATTAATAACAAATTCCCACCATGTCCGTCTCTCTTTTAGACGTAACTCTTGACCCATCTCAAGAGTGTAGAAATCATTGATATAGCCAAGCATAATCGTGTCAGAAAACTGAGGGTCAGTACTGTCAACACGTCCTGTGACGTCACGCATGATGGTTATAATATCACTAGCTGTCTTGGCCATATCCTACCTAGTTATGAGAAAATTCCATAGGCTGGCAGCTAAATCTAGCTTTTTCACCTACAAGTTGGGTTTCTGTTCTTTCTACAAAACGTCCACCACCTGCATCATTCTTAACCTTTACTTCTGCATAAACAGGTTCGGCTAAGCTTGTTAATCATTGAATAACAGGGATACAAAGATCATAAACGCATCCTGGGATCAATTGACCGGACCAGTCGATATCTTTGTTTCTTACTCGGCATTTCAGAACATTTGTAGGTTGATGAAATCTTTGGAATCTAACTTTCATTTTTGGATAAAAGTCTTCTGAAGGAACCTTCACAGGTATCTTGTTCTTTCTTGCCCACTTATTATATATGGGGAAGTGTTCTAGTTTTGTTGGTAACGACTCAGAGGGATCATATTCTTTCTCTTCTGAGAATGTGATCTCTGGTTCTTCTTGTTTTTGTTTCTTCATTATCCCTCTTGGGTATTTAGATTTTCAGTATATAAGGCAGGACCTGTTAGATTGAATTGACCAATGCCATTATTGACAAATGTCGTATAGTTTGTACCGTCTATGGGTTCACCATACTGATCAAATAAATCAAACGTATCCTCTGTGATGTTACCGATAACGAACAGCTTGTTGTTAAGCTGTTCCATACCGGTAGCATCAACAAGGGGCAACGCATAGAATCTCGTTGCCCGCAAGGTTTGCCCAGCTTGAAGTTGATGACCCTCTATAGTAACTCTCACAGGCAATGTTTTAGTGATTGCCGTAGGTACTAATTGAGTCGTAGCAAATCCAAGCTCGGTATTGGGCATTAGGCTACATCTCCAAGGTCAGTGAATTGATTAGCTTTCATAGCTCTAATCCAGATCACATCATTGTCGTTACCCATAACAGCAGAACCTAAAGTGTATCTAAAGGTTGGAGCTGGGTTTACAGTGCCAAGGTCTTGACCAATCAGGTTAAATTTAGCTACGCCGTTATTGACGAAAGCTGTTTCACCAGTTAAGTCTGCTTTGACAGTTGTATAGGGTTCTAGCAATTCGAATGTAGTGCTAGATACAGTGCCTATTTGGAATACTCGGTTGTTTAAACCATAGCATCCCGTGGCACTTCCAACAGGAGTAGCTCTGAAGTTAGTACCACGTACAAATTGACCTTCTAAGAACGTATTAGCAGCAGTAACTACAGAAGTAGTTGTGTTGATTGCTGTAGGTGTTACGTTTGTAGCTGTAAAGCCAGTGCCTGTAGACAACTCAGTAACACCGTTCGTTGTTTCTAACGTCGATGTTAAGTCAGTTGTTCCTCGGGCAATGATCAGAGCATCGCCAGCTGGGAATCCATTAAACCAGATTCCTTGAAGGTTCTGTGTGTTGGTACCATACTTAGTATAGTTATACCATTCTATTGTATCTGCTTCGAAAGGGAGGGTTATATTATAAGCCACACCTCCAGAAATCAAAGTAAAGACTGCGATGTTTGCTACATCAAAATTAGTTACACTCATTGCAGCCTCCTTATGGTCTTGTGCTTAAAAGGTTTATGACCCAACTATCGTCGAGAATCGTACAGCCTAAGCGTCCCTTTCAGCCCATAGTACTACGTTGGTTAAGAGGGTCCTCACCAGCTCCAAGAGGCTTTATGATCATTTCCATAGATTGATCATCTATAGCAATGGTTCCATAGCCATTAGCAGCAAACATGAGGTTAGAATAAACCGCAGGAGATGCTGTAGACTTAAAAGCTTCAGTTGTCATAACAATACGAACTTCGTCACATGCACCTAGCTCAGCTTCAAGAACAGATTGCTGTCTTGGATATGCAGCTGTAGGCACGAAGTTAGCTAAGTTCTTAAAGTTAGTTCTAAGGTCTGTAGAGATAACCATTCAGTAAGCCTGCCAAACTGGAGCAGTACCTTCCATGTTACGGCCTTCGATGTTTGGAGCCATACGTCTACCGTTGTTTCCAACAAGATAGTCAATAGCTAACTCAAGGTCTGTAACTGTGACTTCGGTGATAGCGTTTCCGTTAACACCATTAAGACATGAAATCTGAGATGCTGTAGCAACCAACATGTTTCTTATGGTTTTGTCATAAGTACTTGCTTGGTTTTGCGCCAACATGTCAGCGACTTCATTAGAGGTTTCATCCTGGACAGTTATGATTACATCGTCTGTAAGTTCTACAACCTTACCGTATTGGGATACAACAGCAGTAACATCGAACTTATTTACTTGTTCAGGAGCAGGTGTGACACCTTCTGACAATGGAGTCAGGGCATCGGCTAAGTTCTCAAAACGTCTAAAGATAGCTTGCTTTGAGTTCTTTTGAGGGATTCGTCTTTGTTGACTGAAATAGCCATATACAAAATACGGCTGGTGACGGTCTAACAACACGTTATCGAAGTAGATCTGAACCTCAGGATCTACTTGCGTGGTGGTAGTCATACCATTGGCCATTTAGGGAGTTCCTTTTGTTATCTCCCTGACAGCATCTTTTTACGGTATTCTCTGAACTCAGGTTTCCCTTGTATTGACTTTAGGTAATCTAAATTGCTACCATTTGGTGCCTTGGCTATCGTTGCAGGATTTCCAGGTTTCTGGGAATTCTCTACGATTTTCCGTGCCTCATCTTTCGGTCTCGTAAACTTGGAAGATGGGGCAGTTTCTTTAGGCATATAGTCTTGTACTATTTCATATGCTCTAGCATATCGGTTATGAGCAGATTCAATCGTTTGAGCTAGTCAGGGTTTTCGCTTAATTATTTCTTCTAGATGTTCATTTATCATTTGCACAGCTTCAGGCTTAGAGTCGCAGAAAGCTTCCTCTAGGACTTCTCGCTTGTTTGAGAAAGTTGCTTTTTGCATCCTTTCTCGCATCTCTGCTTTAGTGATAAACTCTTCATCATCTTCATGATTTATCTCTGGCTGTTTAGTTGGAGTTTTCATCATGTCTTGTAGAACACGGTATTGTGCTTCTACGTCTTGTCTCTTTCTGCGTTCTGCTTCTAGAGCTTCCAATGGAACAGTTCTAACCTGTTCCTCTGGTGTTTCAACAACTTGTTCCTCGGCGACAGGTTCTAGTTGTTCTATGGATTCTTCACTCATATTCACCCGTTTCTAACGCCCGCACTGCGGCGACCAGTTCTGATGGCGACTCAGACAGTTACGCCCTAATTTTTGGTCTTATCGTTTTATTGAGAGTAGGCAACCTTAGGCTCCCGTCAGGGTGCATGACCCATAACAGTGTTTTGACCCCTCGTTTATTATCGACTTCGTATAGAAAGGCATCCTTCACTACTGGTGGCTTCACGTCTGTAGCCTCTAGAAATGTTCTGCCTATTTTGCCTCCGTCTTCTTCTGGAAAACGGACTTTCCCAAGAATCCAATACACATCCTTAGCTGCATTTGCGCTTAAAATCTTCTCCATCTGAGAATTGTAGTGGGACTCTAACCCCTCACGCGCAGCTCTTTGAGCCTTAAGTTGATCTTCTTTGGGAAGTATTAGCATCCGGCTTGACCTCTAAGATTCTCATTCATTGCTTGAGATCTCTTAAGATCCATTACCTTGTTACGATCTGAGTTATATGCATAACCCATATCACCTTCTAAGGATGAACCCTTACGTGGTACGCTTTTTGGATTGCTACGTGTAGAATAAGCACCTTTGGCTTCACTACCAGCAGACCCCTTTGGTGGCACATAGCCAGAATTGAATCCGGTCATGTAGGCCATCTTTTGTTTAGCCATTACAGTCTCCTATTTTAGTGCTGTTTAAGCTGTTCAGATTGGTTAATATCTTTTTGTATTTGCACATCGGCTTCTTGTTGCTCGACCTGTTTGATCTCATGTGCAAAACGTAATGTTTCTAAGAAGTGATCACGATCCAACTGTTCGATTTCAGCGTACGTTTTGGCATTATCAAGTAGAGCTTTGGCATTGTTTTGTGTGACTTCAGATTCTCTCTCTTTCGCTAGACCTATATCAGCAATCGTTCTTGCTCTACGTTCTTGTGCTAGAGCTAGATTGTTTTCGATCTGACTAAGCTCAAGTTCTGCTTGACGTTGCTCAGTTTCCATTGCTATTTGAGCAGCCTGTGCTTGTTGCTCAGCTATAGCTTGCATTCTGGCCCTAAGGCGTATCTTTCCTTGTAATGGAGCCGCATCGACGATCTCATCATCTGGAATGGCTATACCCAGTTCTCTAAGCTGTAAGAGTTGATAATAGTAAGCAGCCTTCTGGGTTTGCGTGAGTACAGCTTGCTTGATTACACAATCGTATTGCCCAAACTCTCCTGAGAAAAACTCAGGTGTTGGATCTCTTTTAGTGATTCTTCAGACTTTTCCAGGTGTGAAATTAAGTTGAATGGCTTGAAGTACTAGGTTTCCTAGAAGCTTTAATGACAACTCAAGATTGTCGAACAAGCCTCTGTTACCTTTCAGGCCGTTAGACGCTCGTATTTCAGCGAGTCGTCCGGATACTTGGGAATCACCAGTCGATGATAGACCCAGTAGTTCTTCTGATCCCCCTGGTATCTCCATGATGTTCTTGTCGATGATATCTTGGTATTGGAGATAACCTTGTGGAACTTGTGGGGCATTGATTTCTCTGATATCTGCTTGTACATCGAATCCATCATTAACTATAATGTTTCTTGCTTGACCACTTTGTAGCAACATAGTGGGATCTAGCACCGCACCATTCTTAGATACCCATCCTGTGTTGATGACAGATTCCATGATATCTATGATTTGAGAATGTCTTCTATTGTATTGCTTTTGAGCATCGACAATAGACCTGACTATGCCCTGAATCTTAAGCTCTATCGTGTCAAGAAGTGGTTCGAAGTAAGCAATGATTGGAACAAAAGGAAAGGTATCTAATCCTGTAGGATCAGGCCCACTATATAGTAGGCGTCCACCAACGATAATATTAAGCTCGATGGTTCTCTTATATGAATTGATTAACTGGATATTTTCATTGTTTCTAATGACTTCTAGAATTGATTTCTCTTCATCCTTAGAGCCATTTCATTCTTGCGTTACACCTGTTTCTAAGTCTACAAGATATTTCTGAGGCTTGTTAACTCTTACCCAATACTGGTCATATGTCAAAAGATTCTTGGCTATATATGTACTGTTGTACTGACGATAAATTCCTAAATATTGATATTTGTTATCTCTGATGCCCGTTGGGATATTATCAATTTCATTCGGGTCAACCCAAGGCAACAAAGCTTTAACCTGTTCACGCGATAACAAATCTCTAGTGCTAGCCTGATCGCAGTCACTTAAGTCTCTCTTAGTAAAATAAGGATCAAGCATCAAGGCATTGAATGGTTTCCAATAAAACTTGATATCACCATTCACTTTGTCTTTCGAATAGTCTATGTAGATACCAATAATAGCTAAACCTGTCTTTAGACTATGCTCAAAGGCATCAGAAATCATATGATGAGCATCGCCTTTATCATAGACATACAGCATGACATCACTAAAGAGATCTGCTGTTTCTTCGTCAGAATCTTCAATAGGGGCTACAACTGTACTAAGACGATTCTCTCTTTCATACCCTGAATATAGATTGACAACACGTCTAATCTTATTCAGCTCAAGAACCATTCTCTTTTGTTGTATTAGAGCAGTCTTCTCGACCTGGGATCAGTTATCACCTGAATAAGATCTTAGATCCCTATACGCAGCAGCATAATAATTACCCCACGTTCTATAGGCATCAAAGAAGAATTGATTGAATTGGAAAACTTTATCGTTACTTTGCGGAAGGTATGTCATGAAATCACTTAGTGAGTTGATATTAATTATCGAAATAATTGTTTAAATGTCAAACTCACCACACCATCAGTTTCTAGTCACTACTGGGTAAATACTGGTTTCTTCATCCTTCGCTTTTGGCGGGAAGCGTCTACACTGTCCATAATCAGTGACCATCCAATCTTGAGATCCATTATCATCGACCTCATAAAGGTACGGCAAGAAGAACCTACAGTGTTTACAAGATTCACCATTTTCTGTTTCATTTTCATCTTCATACCACCTTGTCATTAAATCATTGTTCTCCGTAAATGTTTCCATTCTTCAGCTGTTAGACCTTTACCTTTGGTCATTCGTTGTATAGCTTCAGTTCCATATATTAATGCCTTAGCTCCATGAGAAGCCCAATCGTGTAGAGATTTCTCTCTGTAACACCCAAGCTTTTCATTCCACTCTTTCTTGAAGGAATCAATGGCTTTAATACCCTTATCACACTTAGATTGATCAAACCAAAATCTAGGAAAAGCATTCCTGACAGCCTCTATACCAAACATCTCATTCTGATCTATAGGGACAATGTCGATTTTCAAACCAAGATTTCTAGCGACATCTGCGTATGACCTACCAGTAGCTTTATCCCTAGAAGCAGCATCATGAGGCATGAAGTGTTTTTCAAACGTATAAGGTAGCTTTTTGATTCAGTTAACATAATGTGGAAGCGATTCATCCGAGTTCTCATAATAATTCAAGAAGTGAATCTCGTTTCCAACAAGCTGAAATACCCAGATGGCTGTACTGTCTCCGATACCTATATCCCAGCTACTATAAGTCATTGCATGCTCATCATATGGAACATGGCATATTCGCCTTTCTGTTCTAGCTCTAGCCATCTGCTGGCCCCAATACAATCCCTCGTTAGCACTCATGAATGACTCTTCAGGTGTACTAGGGTATTCACGCATCATGTATTCACCTTGAGTTTCTGATTTTTTTACATACCAAGCTTTCTGACCCTCGGCGAGAACCATGTTACATTCAGATTCTATCTTTTCAAAGTATTCAGACTCTTCTTTGGTTATCACGATATGTTCAGGATCTATAGAATAACTAGGTTCCTTCCACCAAGGGAAGAACCAGAACTTTCAATCCAGTTTACTTAGGAGAGAACCTGAATCCTGTTGGTCCATAGCCTTTTTGCACATTTCATAGAATGCTCCACCACGACCCCTTGCAGTAGATTCAATGCAACAGAATTGACCTGATTGTAAGGTATTCAGAGCGCCTGATGTAATTTCATTTGCTTTCCTTGGGTTTTCCACACAGATCTTTGCGAATTCGGTGACGTGCAAGAGCTGTAATGTTCCCGATCTAAGACTTGTACCCACTCGAAAGACCGACCCATTCTCAAACCTCATTTCATTGACATTATCTTTTCTTGCTGGGATCATCACTTTTATTTCCTCAGGTAAGTTATCGTAGGCAAACTTAACTTTGTCTATGAAGATCTCCTTAGCATTAGGCTTATTGTCTGCAATGATAGCAGCGTTGACGTTGCTGTTGAATAGACATGTATCCAAGAATAACAAAGCATGAAACGTAGTCACTCCAAGTTGTCTAGCTTTCAGAATTATATTAAGATAATGAGGCTTAAGTAGTTGTATCTGTGCCCAGTTAGGCTTAAAGAGAACCTTGTTGCCGCTCTTATCCTTGATATAATAAAGGTTAGATAGCCTTCAGATTTTATCACTAAGAAATTCTAGTGCTTCAGATTCTTGCATGACTTAATATCCCTAGGATAATATTCATCATCTACAATGACTCAAGGCTGACCGTACTTAGATACTTTTGACATAGGTAAATCCGCACAGTCTCCACATAAAGTGATCCCTTTAAAGACATGCTCATAATACTCCAGGTCATCGAATGTACCGCAGTTTTCGCAGTTCTTACGCAGCAGGGGATGGGATGGTCTCATTTTGTTGTTCTACAACTTTGTTGTTTATAATCTCAAATGCTAAAATGTCTTCAATAGAGACAAAAACATCATTCGATGTATCTCTCATCTTAAGATACTTAGGATGGGATTCTAATTCTGATAACGTAAGAACATCACATATTAATGAAATGACATGACCATTCTTCATAACCATCTTCAATAGATATTCATCTTGTTGCATTGGTATCATATGCTTCTCCTAAATAGGTATAATAACTTCTATATAACATCGGAATAATATTTATTCAATAAATATTCGCTTGATAGGATACGATGCATATGATAATGTTCAAAAAAAGGAGTAACCATGCAACCTATAGGCGATATTCTTGTTTGGGGAGAACCAGACATGGAATCAGTTAATCAACTGGCTAAGGCTATGGAATATAAAGCCCAAAAGGGTGTTCTCATGGCTGACCATCACATAGGTTATAGTGTTCCAATAGGCTCCGTAGTATCATACAAAGATCATATCTGCGTGAATGGCGTAGGTTTCGATATAGGATGCGGTAATAAAGCTGTGCGTGTATCTGCCGATGCTGACCATGTTCGACAAGATATTTATCGCTTAATGAATGATGTTCAGAAATACATCAGTTTTGGCGTTGGGAGAAATAACAATGAAAGAGTTGATCATCCGATTTTTGATGACCCTATTTGGGATAGTATTGATATTCTGCGCGATCTCAAATCAAAAGCTTATAACCAACTGGGAACCGTCGGATCTGGCAACCATTACGTTGATATTTTCGTCGATGATTTTGATCATATTTGGGTGGGTGTCCATTTTGGTAGCCGTGGTTTGGGACATACCATAGCGACGCATTTCATAAAACAAGCTGGGGGAAAAGATGGAATACATGCTGAACCTGTCGTGCTGCACGAGAATTCAGACCTGGGTGAACAATATCTTAAGTGCATGGATCTCGCAGGTCGTTACGCCTACGCTGGACGTGATTGGGTTTGTAGTCGCATGGCTAGAATCCTCAAGGCCGAAATCCTACAAGAGGTGCATAACCATCACAATTTTGCTTGGAAAGAATCTCACGATGACGAGCTGGTGTGGGTTGTCCGAAAGGGAGCAACACCTAACAATCCTGGCTTACAAAGTTTCGTTGGTGGCTCAATGGGAGACTTTAGTTACATCCTTGAGGGAGTGGAATCAGAAGAAAATAAAGCTGCTATGTACTCAACCATTCATGGGGCTGGCCGCATCATGGGACGCTCTCAAGCAAAAGGGAAGATACATAGAAAGACTGGACAGATCATTAAGCCTGGGGAAGTCCGCAAGGAAGATATGCAAGCTTGGCTGCAAAAGTTTAATGTAGAACTTCGAGGTGGCGATGTAGATGAATCGCCCCATTGTTATAAACGCATAGAAATCGTTTTAAATGCTCATCGCGATACAGTCAAGGTTGTACATCGTTTAAAGCCTTTAGGCGTTGCTATGGCCTCTAAAAACGAAATAGATCCCTATAAGGATTAGGTATGATGACACTACTGTTTATGTTTTTGTTAATATTAAGCTTCACTGCCATCGCCTTCGGTGGCTGCTATCTTTCTTCTAAGTGTTAGAATATTTCTCAATAAGCTTTTTAGTTTGCTTTGTGAGGGGTTTCCAAGCGTATACATTTAATCCATACCATACCCAACCTCTTTGAGGTGAGAATTCAGCTGTAGACAAACCTACCTTAGTACCCATATATTGAAATCTTTGGCCTATAACCATAACCTCATCATCTGTATCAGGTAGTCTGTCTTCTACACTTATAAATTCATTGTCTTCTTCTGTTTCTTGAACTCTTGTATAAGCCACGATATACTCCACATTTGGTTGTGAATATTTATAAATTAACAATCCTATCAAAAGGATTATTATTGATGCTAAGATATGTATAATTATAACCATATAAAACCTCTACACCGGCTGAGGGAATCGAACCCCCTACAAGCGTTTTGGAGACGCTACTCGCACCATTTGAGTTCTTAGCCGATAAAAAAAGGGGGTTGATGCTTTTTACACATCACCCCAACCGGTTCCTGCTGACGTAACCGGAAACCGGACCTTGCAACATGAGGGATTCGAACCCTCGGACTCTAGCGGAATTGCACACTAGAACCTGTCCCATCTACCACTGTTGCATTAGTATTTTTTATTTATGTAAGCCATAACTGCTTTATGAACTTCGTCAGGTCCTGCTCTTTCATGATTGCCTGTTAGAGTAGCAATCATTATTTGACTAAATATGATAGTTTCTAAAGTGTGAATTTCTTTTTCTGTTAAATTATATGTTTTTTCCATTATTATCCTATGATTCTATAATTAAAAGAAAAAAGGAATATAAATTGGATAATAATCTTTACCATAAAGAGATCTATAAATAATCCGGTTAGGGTCTAAGTATACATGATCATATGTAAAATTAATGGTTCTAGAATTATATTTACATTGCCTTAGCCATTTATTCCTTTTTAAGATTGTTTCTTTTGATATTTTCATTATTCATCATCCTCTTTGGCACTTTCTTGCTCATCTTTTAAAGCTTGTTGAATTGACATAACCTTAGCTTGGGTTATCTTTAACTCAGTAATTTGCTTGCCACAGAGAGCCATCTGATCAACTAGTTGGTCAATCTTATACTTTAGGGCTTCAAGATCTTGTTCTGTATTCTTAGTCAGATATTCCATTTCAGTTTCTGTAAACATTTTTTGTTTCCTTGTTGGTGATGTTGAATAAAATTGTAATCCAGGGAATGACCAATGAGCCTTCATCATTACTGCACCACATCCGTTACGGTAATTTGTACATCGCTCAGTCTTTCTAGTTTTTCTAAGCTATAAACAAGACTTCCAGGTTTATTCAGGTAATTCTTAGCCACATAACCATCACTAGTAAATATAGGTTGCATTGATCCTATATAATCATTTTTAATAGATGTTTTACCATTTGACATATTATATTCTATATAATTTTGTGTTTGAGCTGGTGTTAAAATTAAATACATAAAGTCTCCTAAAAAATATCCAATTTAATAACTTGAGAAAGAATAAAAGAACCGAGTAACATTATTGATAAGAATGCTAGTGCCTGCGGCTCTAAATGAATATCTATCATACCTTCATACTACGCTTGAAGCGCCTCCAATGATTCTTTACGGTTTTCTCTTTGCCCACACTCAGTAACTTGAACATCTTTCTTAGTTTCTTCACCCTAGTTTTGCGCATGACCGACCTGGAGGGTGCATATGCCAATTTCGTTACTGATATTCTGAATCTTCAATCTTGTCAAGCAATCAGTCAGATCGTCTAAGAATCTCACAAGTTTTACACGTTCTTCATCTATAGAACCAATGGAATCCATATATGATACTTCGAATAACTCTTCTGCATATCTATTAATTTTTACCCTAGAGATTGACATAATCATTCCATGATGTTTATGTCTTTCATATATGAATCATTAATGACATGTCAATGAATATTTGAATGAATATGTTTTTATTTCTTTGTTCTTATGAGACAGCCACTTATGGGTGTTTATCTATTGTTGACCATTCCATTCTATTCTCACGGGTTTATTTGTTGGTGTATAGAACTCATCCATGATTGAGCAGTTCACATAGATGGTTCCGTTATTCTTTATCACCTTACCGCCATGTTCGTGGATGTGGCTGAAGACATGAAGGCGTGGTTTGATTCTCTCAACGAATTTAGAGAGAGCTATATCACCAACATGTGCTCCATAGTCTCCAATAGTATCAAGATAACCATATGGGGGTCCATGAGTGACGAGAATATCTGTCTCTTCAGGAATCTTATCCCATTTGGCTTTTAGATCATCTAGTCTATCACATGTCCAGGCACAACAATGCGGATTTATCCCAGGAAACGTCATAGTTCATGGAGAACCATAGATTTTCAGATGATGACATTCTGTAAGCGAGTCGAGAAGATATTCTGCATCAAACCAATCGAATTGATACATGGATTGGTTATCGTGATTGCCGGAGATGAATACTTTGTGTATATATTCTTGTTTCTTTAGTCACTGAAAGAATGGGATATACTCTCTAGGATCATCCCTACGGGTTATATCCCCAGTGATGATAAGAAGATCACCACCATCTAGTTTTGGATAAACCCCATGCATACATCCAATACAGTCTATAATCATTATTTTTCTCTAGATTCTATCTTAATAATCCGGTTATGAAAGTCTTTCATTTCTTCATGTATAGCTCTTACAAGTTCTCTTGTAGAATCTAATTTAGAGTCATTATGTCTAGCATCTGCTCTTGTTTCTGCTCGCACCCATATAAAGAGAGGAATGATCATTCCAACATTAGCGATGAATACCCCTAGGATTGTCACTAGGGCCGTCAATAATGTAAATGCGTCCATCTGTACTCACCTCAATAATGTAAAGACATCCATGTTTTCTTATGTTTTGTTACGTATCTGCTCTTCAAGATTCAATATCTTAAGTCTTAAATTTCTATATTCTTCTCTCGCTTCTGAACGAGTCCATAGAATGAAGGCTAGTAGGGCTAATGATAAGATCATTCTATTTTGCGATCTTCTTTTATATTATGAAAGAGACAATGTCCTTGAGTTGCTAAAGAACCTTCTATGCCGCATAGTCTTTTGTCAATGTCATCTACTTTGTCTGATAGTCTTTCTATTCTACGATTTATAAAATGCCACATGACCAACATCAAACTGAAGCCACCACTTACAACCGATAAGATTATATCAATTTTATCCATGCCTTATCTCTCATGACATTAGATTTCATAGTTAATAAGATATTCAAGCGCCTTATCTATATCTTCTAGGGTCACTTCCGTGGGATTACATCATTGCTCATCTGCATCTTTATCTCTTATAAATTGATGATGCCACATTAAATGAGATACATTTTCATTAATAGTTCTTAACTGGCTTTCCATAACAGCAACCCGAGTTTCTATATTTCCAACTCGCATTTCTAACGAAGATATTTTATTTTCTAGCTTATCCATTCGATTTTCTAATTTCTCTATTTTTTTATCCAAACGACTATAGAAAAACCAAAACATAATCCCTATCGCGAGCAATTGGGCTATGTTTATATCTTTTAAAAATTGTATGGCTAAATCTTGCATATCTTACCCCTGATCTAAGGATCTAGCCAAGATCATAGCAGAGATCTGGTTTTTTATCTCTGATAATCGCTTAATCTCTTTTCTGTTGTATCTCTGCATGGATAGACCAGAATGTGGTCACGAGGTTAATCTGCAAGTGGTATCTCCATCCACTTATCAGGCACTACATAAAATGCGGGATAACATCCACAACCAGTCTCGCAAGGTATAAAATTCTCTCCATCTCATTCACACATCAGGTATTCATAATAATTCGGATCCCATGTAGCATAATACCCAGGTTTATTGGGTTTCATGTTTTCCCACAACTTCCATGTTAACTCCATCTATTACACCCTCCCACATCTCTATCTCATCGTATAAACCATATAACCGCATGTACAATATATCTATGTGTTGTTTTATGATCTCTTCTATCTCTTCCATATATCACCTAAGAAAAAAGTTTTCTACAAGATTATCTGGATTTAGACATTTTGTCAATTTCTCCAATAGGTTTGGAGGTTTTGTCACAATCTATACATACCCATACCCCCTCTCTTGGTAACATGTATTCTCCACATCTTGAACATCTAGGAACTGGATAAGCTTCATTATCTATCAATAGCAACATCGCCATAAACACCATACAAAAAATTTTCTACAATCTACAGTAGGATAGAGATTTAATCCATAGACCATCAAATTTTTCCTCGGGGGGATGGATAGAGATATATGAATAGAACCGGTTCTTCTTAAGGAGGTGGGGTATGCATATCTTGGGTAGAGTCCCAAGGGTGAACCTAGTATATATGTACGCTAACACGTGAGTTGCGTACGCTATATATGTATGTTATATACGCTTAGGATATATTGTGGGAGGGATAGTATTGCTTGTAGACTATTCAGCAGGGTTCTTAGACTTGTTCATTATCCAATCTAACGCACCACGTGTTACGCTTTCTGCTATGATATTGTTATCCATATCATAACCACGCTTGCGTCCTAGAGTCTTTAGGGTAAACAACAGGCTTGTGGTATCACCAGAAAGGACTTTCTCTTGCAAGACATCTTCTGATTCATCCAAAAACCGCTCTCTACATGATTGTAGAACCTGTTTTATGTCTGGTTCCGCTTGAGATCTCAAGTGGATAGCATGTCGACTACAACCTAGTTTATCAGCAGCCCTGGAGATATTGCCTCGAGTCTTAATTAAGGCCTGTATAATCTGATCAGTGGGTATTTTGACACCTGGTTGAGGTTGTCTAACATTTTCTCCGTTACGATTACCTTTTTTTGGGAAGCCAGCCATTTATCTCATACTAATTATGATACATTGCATATCATGTCCTATGCATGGGGAAACCCCATGGGACCCCGTGTTCAAGACTGATTATATCCGAATCCTAACATTTTCCCATTATTTATGTCAAAGTCATGACACACTAAAAACCATAAGAGATTGATACTAATGACATATCGTTTCAAACGTCATTTATGATTGACATAAACATCATATGTTATGTATCGTATCATGCATCTTATACACAATTAACGTAACAAAGACTAATTGCTAACGTGCATAAGATACACAAACAATAAACATAAGAGATAAGGCATGAAAACAATAAGAGAAGCATATGATGATTTATGGATATTAGAGGGTCATATACCTAGTGATGAACGGAAAGAAGAATACTATCTAAGATCAATAGAGCTACCTGCATTAATGATAGATGGGATGTTACACTTTGCTTGGATATTTCCTGGGAAAGGGTATGATTATCGATTATATCTTACTGCAGTTCCTGGGAGTATCTATCATGACTCTATACTTTGAGGGATTAACAACAGAACAAGAGATTAAAGAACGCTATAAATCTCTCGCAAAAGTACATCATCCCGATCTGGGGGGGTGTCTTGAAAAAATGAAAGTTATCAATGCACAATATGAATCTATTCTTAAAGGGAGTTATCAATCTCTTGGTAAGTCTCATACTGAAATCAATGATCTCTTAGCTAAAGATGAAGCGCTACGTTGTCAACTAAACAAGATAATTCATCTCGAGGGATTGATCATAGAATTGTGTGGTTGCTGGTTATGGATAACTGGCGACACTAAGCAACACAAAGACAGGCTTAAAGCTTGTGGTTTTCTATGGTCTCCTAAGAAGCTATCTTGGTATTGGCGTAGTGAAGCCAAGAAGGGGTGGTACTATCGAGGCCAAGAATATGACATGTTTGCAATAAGAGACCGTCATGGGTCATTAAAGATACAAAAACAAGAATATGCACAAGTAAATTAACAACACGGGGCTAGCAATAGCCCCATCGGATGCTACCTACTTCAATCAAACAATGCATGCTAAATATTGTGTTAAGTGTATAGTATCCCTTCAACAAAAACATGGAGTGGAGGTGAATTTATGAAGAAAAAAGACTTTGTGAAATGGACTATAGAAGTACATGTCCATGAATCTTGGGTTATGGATGGTTTTAACATACAAACTCAAGAAGATATCATACATTTGTTGAAACAACGCTTGCCCTTAGCTTATGGCTTTGAGCTTGGGGGAAAGATAATCAAGAGACCAGATGCAAGGTTAATAAAATCATTGCAGGGGGCCTCATGTTAGCAACGATACATAGATCCGAATGGCTTAATGATAACCGAGACATGTCAACATTTTGTCAAAAAACAGTTGAGTTACCAAGAGATGGCTTATTGGAATTCTTACAAGAACAAGTGGGTGGTTACATTGATATCTATCACCATCAAGGACGGGACTGGGTCATAAATGATGAAGGGCTTTTATTAAAACTTCCGGGAAATTTGTTTGCTATAGAACATGGTCTTAATATATGTGGTACGATCGTAGAGATACACGGCCGTTTACCTTAAAATAGCGTTCATAGTCTCTTTCATCTAGGGCTGATATCTCTCATATTAGTTGCCCTAGATGGGGGAGAGATGGCTCGCTGGCATGATCGCAGAAAAACTGCGGTACGAAAGGCTTTTGGAGTTATAGTCAGAAAAAAAAGATATGCTATCGATATTTCTCAAGAACTGCTCGCTGAGAAAGCTGGTCTCAGTGTATCGTATGTTGGCTCTGTCGAACGTGGTGAACGTAACATTGCTTTAGAGAATATAATAGCGTTAGCCCATGCCCTAGGATGTTCGCCTAGGGAGTTAATGCCTGAGTAGAGAAAAAAAGGAAAAATATGGAACATAAGATTGCTTACCCAACCGTTGAGGTAGAATATTTCCCATTCATAACTCGTCCCTTGTTTCGACCTGTTAATAAGGTAGGAGTAGACATGGCGATGTTGATGAAAAAGAAGAATTTTTCAAAAAAAGACTTAGAAAACCTAAGGACCGTTGGATTTACTGTAGACGTAAGACAACAAACTGTATTGGATTGTCCTATACATTTCTCTTGATATGCGATACATAATCTATTTGCGCGTTTCTACAGAAGAACAAAAGAAATCTGGTCTAGGTATACAAGCCCAATTACAAACCTGTCTCGATTATCTAACAAAAAAAGGTCAAGCTGACTACGTTGTCTACAAAGATGAGGCAGTCAGCTCTGGCTTACGAATGGAAGAGAGAGATCAGCTTAATGAAGCATTAGACGCTTTACAAAAAGGTGATACTCTTTTAGTTGCTAACCATGACCGCCTAAGTCGTGACGTCATGGAAGCTGCTATCCTTCAATATGAGATAGAAAAGAAAGGATGTATGCTTATTAGCGTCATGGAAGATTATTCAGGGATGGACCCAGGAGTAGCCGCTCTGATGACGACACTAATACGAGGCTTTGCACAATATGAAAGATATCGTATTAGACAACGAACCAAAAAAGCTCTAGCTGCCAAGCGAGCCAAGGGTGAACGGGTGGGACATGTTCCGTATGGCTTCAAAGTCGTTAATAAGCAATTATTGATAGACGATTACGAAGCTGAAGCTTTACGTATTATGTATAATATGCGTAAACGCAAGCGCATGTCATTACGTGACATTGCAAGCGAGATGAATAGCCGCGGAATCAAACCTAGAACATCCGACTTATGGACCCATGCAGCAATAGGAAGGGTCTATAATAATTATCCTAAAGTGACTAAAATGGAGTGTCTTCAGTGACACTCCATATTTCATTCATGGATATTAACTTATCATGCTCACAAATAGTGATAACAGTTTTAGGCATAAGGCTATAGATCTTGATTGCTGAACCTAACGAGACGCAATTATCATCTTCAAAAGCGATACCAGAAAGAACATCTAGATACAACTTAATCAAGTTATCCACATCAGGCTTCTTGACATGTTTCAAAAAGCCATCATTAGCCAACTTGCGTTCTTCTTTCTTCATACTTTTGGGTATAGGCATGTAGAATCTAAAAGAAACCCTCGGATACTTAGGCATCACTCAATTCTTTAATTGTAGCTTGGCTTGTATCTTTAGCTCGCGTTTTAAACTTGCTTGAGGGTCAAAAGTCATAACTCGATTGCCCCGTCTAAATATCCTAGCTCTCGCTTGGGCAACAGGATCACCGGATAAGACTATACGTTGCATTCTGGAAAATCCTTGACTTTCAGTTTGAACATTATAGGCGCTCCACGCTGTCTAAACATCATAAGGGGATAAGATCGGGCGATCACTCCTTCCATGACTAAGGAGCGATCAACAGAGCTGTAGCTAATGGGTTTAGACTTAACAAAGTCAACAACTTCTTGAGTACTTAAGATATCTCCGCCAATAGTATGTTCTATTTCTAGATCATCAGCAATGGACTTTACTGTGTCTTTTTCTAGCCACCATCCATCAATCCAAACATCGAAGAGAATAAAAGAAACATCGTTTCGATATTTAGATCCTACTGCTTGAATCTTAGGCCCATAACCTTCTCCAAAAAATACAACCCTATGGCATACGGGAAAATGCTTAAATAGCTGAGCTCTTGTGAAAGTCTTTTGAAGATGCAGTAATAACCCTGTAGGAATTTGAGCATTAGGTGTCCTCCCACCAAACGTAACAGGATTTTCTGCCCAAGGTTCTCAAATTACACGGATATTTGTCCCATCAATCTTTTCATCAATTTGCCATCTATTAATAGATTCAAACTCAGGACAAGCATAGTCCCCTATGATAAATGACTGTCTGTTCTTTTGTAGCTCAGAAGAAGTATTCTTCTTGTCTTTTTCATCAAAGTACCATCCGTGTCTCTTATAGAGACTGTTGATCTTCGGGTATAACATCTTCAGCCTCCATCCTTAAAAAATTTTTTTGCAACAGGTTAAAACACACGCTTTCTTTTCTTAGAAACTCTAGTTCTTTCTCATTGCAAGCTATCTTTTTTTCGTTAAGTTCATCCATATGTTCAAGATAATCTTTGACATACTCTTTCAGTTCTTGATAACGATCCATTATGGCCTCTTTTGTATCGTAGCAACGATGGCTGCAAACAAAACTGCTAATCCCAGGGCTGCAATTATAACAACCACCGGACCCCATAAAGGAGCACATACCCATACCCAACTTCAGGCTATACAACCACTAAGCTGAAGGCCTAAAAACAATAAAAATAATAAGCTTCAAAACATAAATACCTAAGGATTAAAAGGGAAATTCTTGATCTTGTTTTATTACATCTTCAGGATTCAGACCATGATTCTTTTCCATGTACGCATCCACGGCCGCCATGATCTGATCCCGAAAACGTTTCTCGACTTGAGAATCATCAAATTCTAACAGGTTTTTGAAGTGCACATGGCCTTCACGGTCTTCATATTTCTCTCTAGGCAAAGAAACCCAACGGTTTTCACCTTTTTGAAAGACAACGACTTTATGAATCTTTAATTTTCATGGAGCAATACGTACTGTCACGCTCGCTAACATGTCGCCTTTGTTAATAGGATTAACACTAATAACTTCAATCATACATCCTCCTAGATTGATTGTATTAAATTCACCATATCCGAACTTCTAAAATGATTAATCATAGCTCTGAATAAATCATTATGAGAAATTTTGAACTTTTTAATTGTATTAGTAAGCCACGTTACTTCTGAAGAATTCAACTTAACTTCAACTGGTAATACAGCTGGATCAAACTCTGTGGCTCTATACTTTTTCCAATAAGACAAGATATCTTCTCTAGTGATGGTGATATCTTTCTTGTTGATCTTACAAGATTTAAGTTGACCTCGATTGATTGCATCACGAACATAGTGCACCGTATGAAACAAGTCTAAGTCGTATAAATCCATTACACCATATGCGCTTTGGGTTAATAACTTTTCTACTTCTGCGTATTCTATAAATTTGCCTGGCTCGTTTCTCATGGTATCCCCCTTTAGTTAAAAACGCACACAATTGCGTTATATTGCATTATTTTTCTTATACGCACCTTTAGATATTTTTTCATAGAAAATTCGTTATATCGCATTTCTATGCGATTATGCGCCTATCTTCATAGTCCAACCTAAAGCATTTGTTATAACTGACACGAGAGGTAAATGCATCCCCAAACTTCTCTCTCATATCGAAGGCATTCAAATTGGTAGTTATTATCGTACCTCTAGTTTTTCGATGTGTATATCTCTTATCTGCAATCTCATAAAGAAAATCCATGAATGCATCAGAAGGCGTTCTAGTTCCTAAATCATCAAGAATAAATAATTTAGCTCCTACAATCTGATCAGATAAAAACTGGGTATCTCCATAATCTTTCATCATCTGCTTCCATCGATTGTTTAAATCAACTTGAGTTGAAAAATAAGCTATATCATAATCGTATGCTGGTAAAACATAAGGAGTTACGACTTCATAAACAGCCATTGCAGCATATGTTTTACCGGAACCATTGGTTCCTGACAATATAATAAATTCTTTGGGATCACTAGCAAATTCTTCCAAACAATCAATTACATCTTGGCTTTGGTTCAAAGGCTTAAGCATTAAAACCTCGGCTTCACATAAATTGGGTTGCCATCAGCATCCTTGGTCCTACGATCAACACGATTTGGATTTTTCATAGGCTTGGCATTCATCTTAGTTTCAAGCTGATCGAACATGGTTCTTAAGTACTTAGCTGGATTAGGCTTAAACATTTTGTCTTTCCAGAATTCATCTGCGACGGCCCATGCGAAAACCTTAATAATCAAAGATGCCTGTCGATGATCTGATCGAATCATAAGATCAATAGCCTGATACCATTGCGTCAAGTTTGAAGGAACTTTATACGTTGGTTTATCAGTTTTAAGAATAGCAACCATTTCTTGGCCAACTTTCTTGACTTCTTCAGAAAATGACTTAGAAACTTCCAAATCCATCCCGCCAGCTTTAGCTGGCTTCGGCGAAGCCGGTGGATCGGGTGGTCCTGAATGAGGAGGTATAGGAGGAGTATTAGTATCTGTTGTAATCTGTGGAGTATTATCTGTATACGTATGCCCGATTTCCGCCAATGGTATGGTAGAATTTGTGGGGGGGGTATGGCAGAATTCTGCCATAGCTATGACATTTTTGAATGTTACTTCCTTTATTCTTTCTGGATGAATCTTGATAAACAACACGTTAGAACATACAACGTCCCCATGGAGCACGGTTCGATAATCTCTAGTTATCAATCCAAGTTTTTCAAGCAAAGCCAAGCTTTCTTGAACTTTTCTTTCGGTTAAGCCAAACTGTTCTGCAAAAGATTTTTTTGTACGTTGAAGAGCATCAGCTTTAAATTTTTTCTTTATTCCTATTACTTGGCCGCTGCTTTCATCTTTTATATATGTGGGTCGATACCAATATAAGATTTCGGATAAGATTATTATTGCCTCTAAGTCAGTTTTCCCTGTAGGCCCCTTTATATTTTGATACCAATTATGAGGGATTACATTCCCTTCGATATGAAGTTTGCCTATTTCTAGGACTTCTGCTGTCGCTTGAGATGAATTTGCTATCATTTTCTTTTTCTCTATATTTTTATTGTTTTAAAATCACGCATCCCGTACAATGAAAACCGGGAAGCATTTCTCTATGCTTCTCATTGTTTTAAAATCACGCATCCCGTACAATGTGGTGTTGTGAGATATTGTGAGATAGATGAATTTGCTATCATTTGTCTTGCATAACTCTTGAATGTTTAATGGCCAGTTTTTTACCGACTGGCCATTGTGTTTTAATGGGGATAAAATACATGGTTATCCCTATCATTACAAAATGTTTCTATATTGTCTGATTCTACAGCATACCCTTCTACTCTTAAAATGACACCTTCATAGCTATCACACGTAGCTATGTAGTTGTGTCTTTCTAAAAATTCCAGTAAAGGAACACTCCAAGGAACGATGCTTTCACTGATACGCAATAGACCACGATATTTTACGTAATAGTCACAAAGTGTTTGCCAAAATTTAGCAGCTTCAAGACCTCGGAAAGCATCCTTATAGCAAAGATTTTCATAACACAAACTGCAACACAAAAAGTTAGACATAGACCTCAAAAAAAAGTAGACTTAAAATATTTCATGAAGATATAGTCCATGACATCTATATCTTCGCAAGCTAAAAACTTTGCGATCTTATAGATCTTCCTTTGCTGATTACTTGGCAAAAGTCAATCATGCTCCCCCGTACTGCGCGGGGGTCTTTCATAAGCTTCATTCTCTTCCTAGCTTATGATGTTTACAACTTAAAAGACAAATAAAAAATAGAATTTTATGTAAATTCATGTATATGTTACCTTGATGTTAGGTAAAGGTTAACATAGGTATCACATACATGATGAAAATTTTTTATTAATTATGTGTAAAATATTATGGAAGAAATAAACAAAGACTACATAAGAGTAACTGAAGTACTTTCACCTTTTAGTGGATTAGATAGAATACCTAAAGATATCCTGGCTAATGCTGCAAGACGTGGTTCAAAAGTCCATGATGTTTGCGAAGCAATCGTCAAAGGCTTAGGTGAATGAGATATAGATGATGAAATCAAAGGGTATGTAGACTCGTTTAAGTTCTGGTGGAAGCATGACACAAAAGTCTTGGCCATAGAACAGCGTTTCTTTTGCTCTCAGTTGATGATCACTGGACAAGTCGATATGATCATTGAAGCTCCAGAAGGGGCCGTTATTCTAGATTTAAAAACATCTTATAAGCCCTCAAAAACCTGACCCATTCAAGGCTCAGCCTACAAGTATTTAGCCAAGCAACACGGCTATGATATCAAAGGAATTCACTTTTTACATCTAGACAAGCATGGTGCACCTCCACATCTCTACGTCTATGATGATCATTTTGATTTATTTTCTAAATGCTTAGATATTTACAAACATTTTTGGGGTAAGTAATGGATAAAAAATGATTCATAACTAAATACAGCTCTTTACATAATTTAAATGATTTTAACAACTTTTTCATACAACAAAGAAATTCAGATTGGTACGATAAATTAAGTCGGGGCTTCTATCTTGTTTTTGGACAAAATAATAATAGAAATTTTATTTTTGGAAAATTTTACTCTAAGGAAGAAGCGGATGATTATCTTAGAGAAATATATGAAGCTTTAAGGAGTTTATAATGAACTATTGGAGTCAATGAAGCAAAGAGGAGATCATAGGTGATAACCAACATGACTATGAAGATGAAGAATATGATGATGATTACGAATTAGAAAAAAATCAAGGTTGCTACTGCCTTTGTGGGTGTGACAACTGCTTACTTTAGGGGGAGACATGGATAAATACTTGCCAACAACTAAGAATTATATGGCGCCAGCTGACTATAGCATGGTGACAACTATCCCCACGGAACAAGAATTAATGGTCTATCAAACCTGAGCGAAGAATGCCTATGAAAGTCAAATGTACCGAAACGTAGGCAAAGAATCAGCTATCATGATGATTATGCTTGCTGCTAGAGAGTATGGTATAGGCCCAGCGCAGGCTTTGAATGGTGGCTTACATATAATAGAAGGCAAAGTAGAACTATCAGCTCGAGTCATGTCGGCTTTAATTCGACGAGCCAAACACAAACTTCATATCATCGAATCAACAAACACAAAGTGTGTGATCAAAGGTATCAGGTCAGATACGGGCGAAGAACATACCGCAAGCTTTACAATTGAAGAAGCTCAACAAGCCGGTCTTGTAAAAGAGAAGGGTGGCTGAAAGAGAACACCAATTGACATGCTTTATGCAAGAACGATTTCTAGGCTAGCTAGACAGCTTTTTAGTGATGTTATAGGGATTGGATACATTGAAGGTGAGATCTCGCAACCTGATCGATCTGTGTGCGTTTTAGATGATGGTATAAATAATGAGGCTATGTTGATGGAACGCTATAGGCAAGAACAAGATCTTATGTGTGAGTTCATAACAAGTATTGTGGACCACTTTAAAATTCAACGTAATAACGTAATAAAAACATTATTAGAAGATGAACAAAAAACAAAATTAAACTTTGAAGTATGGAAACAAAAGAGGATTAATGAAAAAGTTGTTAGCATTGACGCTGTTGTGTCTGATGTCTAGCTGCACGCTTAGCTTTTCTAACATTCATACGAATGGAAATGCTACAGATGTTCTAGACGAAACTCAAGACACGTCTCCAAAATTAAGCCATCTAATAACCATTCCGGTTAAACCTGCCAACTAGGTGGTGTGCATGGTCGTTCTGATCATGCACTTCCAATCATTTGTAGATTCTGTTATAATTAGGCCAAATTGGAGGTCTAATGAGAAAATCCACTAGTTCTTATGATAAAGATTTTTTTGGATGGTGTAAAAATCAATCTGATCTTTTGAAGAAAAAAGAATATAGCAAAGTAGATTGGGAAAATGTAATTGATGAGATTGAATCTTTGGGAAGATCTGAAAAACGCACTATCACTAGCTTTTTATCTATTTATTTCTTACATCTTCTTAAGAAAAAATATCAACCAAATCTTTATTGTAGATCATGGGAATTATCTATCAAATATAGTCATGAAGATTTTTTAAAAGAGCTTTCTAAAAATCCTGGAATGAAACCAAAATTAGAAGAAATTCGAGTTGATGCTTATAAAGATGCTATACGCGAAGCTTGTAAAGAAACAGGATTAGATGAAAGCATTTTCCCAAAAAAATGTCCTTGGTCAATTTCTGAAATATTGAAAGAAAAGAAGTAGCATTGCGCTACTTCCCATACTTCACTTTTTTGACAGGCTTGGCAGGCAACTTAGGATTACGTTTATTGCTATGTACAATATCCATAACACCTGTTCCTGTGCCATTCTGATGCTTAGAAGCTGTTAATATCTTTTGTTTTTTCATTACTTACGTCCTGCTTTGGCCATCGCAGCCATCTTCTTTTTGCCATATTTCTTTATGCCAACAGCGGCAGCCACAGCTGCGGGATTGCTAGCACCAGACTTAGCAGCAGAGCGCTCGACTGCTTTGAATCGAGCACCACTACCTAGTTTTGCTTTTACCATATTATCTACTTTTTTTTCTTAGATTTTCTTGCTTGATTTAAGGCTATAGCCACTGCTTGTTTGCGTGGGCGTCCACCCACTTTCATTTCTGTTTCTATGTTTTGTCTTATAGCCTTTTGGCTTGATCCTTTGACTAATGGCATAATTACCCCACAATTGCCCATGTTCCAGATGATGTATCAGTGTTATCTTCGGAAGTGATAACAAACTTGACTCCGTTGGTTATTGTAACCAGCATGGTTTTAGGAGCTGCTACCGTTCCTAGAGCAGTTATACTATAAGCTATAACAGAACCCGTTAGAGCCGCTGTTGTGTTGATATCACCCGAAGCACCTGCTGTTAATGTGAATGTACCCTTTCTAGCACCTGCACCACCTGCTGTTAAAACAACACCACCTTGTGCCGGGAATGTCATAACATCTGCATCGGACAGTGTAGTTCCTGTAGCTTCTTGGATAGCTCCTGCGGTACCATCCATTCTAGTTAGTCTATTATCTGTAGAACTTGTAGGTCCTACTGCTACAGTTTGTCTAGAAGCTGCATTATTAGTATAGAAAACATGGGTACCATCATATTCTACAGCACCTGCTTCAGGAGCAGTAAGGTTTACACCAAGTGTGAACTTCATAGGAGCTGTTCCGGCTGCTGTAGTACCTGCTGGCAATGTTGGTCTGACACCTGTCATTATTCCTAGATCACTAAGAATACCAACACTATTTTGTATTAACTTGCCTGTAGTACCATCAAAACGTGCAAGAGCGTTATCTGTAGCACTTGCAGGACCATCTACGTTACCACTAGCAGCATCGGTAATACCTAACCAGCTTGCAGAACCAGCCGTGGTCTGAGCAAGAATTCATACTCCACCTGTGGCTTTATTAGGCCAGATGGTTCCTATTTTATATTGTCCACCAACGGCAGGATCGAAGATATCTGAACTCGTAGGATCTCTATCAAATGGTGCTCCAGATGCCATAGGAACGACACTGTATTTTAGTTTTGGGAATCCCAATTTGTATGTTGTTGGGCTTGTCATTAATGACTCCTAATGTTATATTTTTTCTTTACCCCATAGAGGTATATGCTTAAATGGCTTCTATTTATTTTGATTCTCATTACGAAGGCCAATGCTTATTCGGCTGAGGAATGGTATCAAAACGAAGATCTAGCCGATCAAATCTTTTGGTATAATCAACAAGTATTTATTGATATCTATGAACTTCATAGACTGCCTACAGATGATATTTATATCTATGATTCCTTATGTATGGGACAATCAACTTTAAGTGCTTCATTTGTAGCTATCCTTGTGAAGTCTGGTGACATTGTATCTGCTCATATCGCTTGTTATTTCTTTGACCCAGATGATGTTATATTTCGCCATTGTGATTATGAAGAAGCTAAAAAGCTTTTTCCTAAGTATGTATCAATGGAAAACTATATTAAATTTCTGAAGATTCCATAAGTTTTGCCTCTTCAGCTTTTCTAGCTTTTTCTTCTAAAAATTTTTGATGTTTAAGTGCTTGTTCAGCTTGTCTATCAAGCTCATCTTGCTCTCTTTGAACACGGTTCCTATAGTCAGGATGAGCTAAAACCATATCCACAAAGTCGGTTTTACGTAAGGGGATTGATTGTATACTTGGATCTTTTCTAAGTCTTTGCATCCATTCTTTTTCCATACGTTCGAAACATCGATCACATTTATGTTCGATAATTCATCTTAAACGTCTTTTTATATCTGGGATAGGATCTAAAAGATCATGTCCCATGAGGTTGATCATTCTGTCATCTATTTCAAATAGGACTTCATCATCTAGTTTTACTTGCATAATTCTCCTTAAGCCATTAATCCAGCTGCGAAATACGTGTTTGTTGAACTGTTTTGGTCTGCTGTGTCAGCGCCAATACCATTAACTTGAATTCTAACAGTACATGTATCTCCAGCATCCATATCAGCTAAAACACTATTAGAAACGTTGACGTTGCCACTTGCGTTCTGAACAGCTGTAAACGACATATTGGGCTGATTGTATTCTCGATTGGATGTTGTGATGTGTAATGTACCTGTGGTACCTGAAGTGACCTG
>Ga0126375_10000018_pt1 | contig 34032 bp, 55 predicted proteins | sample PanSoiMetPlot_14_FD_109577 | JGI IMG/M metagenome (GOLD analysis project Ga0126375, IMG submission 109577) | Tropical forest soil microbial communities from Panama - MetaG Plot_14 | ecosystem: Environmental > Terrestrial > Soil > Tropical forest | place: Panama | collected 2016-02-17 | reverse complement strand
CTCGATGGTGTTCGGTGGCACGAGGCCGAACACGAAGCCGTGGGCCCACTCTTTCTCGACGACCTGAGCCGACGGCTGTAGGCCGGTCTCGACGGTGACGTGGTAACAACCGGCCACAGCAATGAGCACGAGAGCGCAAAGCGGGAGCATGCGACGCATGGATAGAACTCCTGGATTGTGATGGAATTGGAAAGGCGGGACCCCAAACGGGGCGCACATCAATCTGTGAGCGGTGTCACAGATCTCGCAAGAGGCTAGCATACCTGCCAGGTATGCTACGCGCGATTCACGCGCAGCCCATTCGGCAGGCGCTCGACGATCCCCTTCCCCACGAGCCAGTCCGTAAGCGCTTCATCCGTGCCGAGCACGTACTCCTCGCCGCACGCTTCGCACGTCGCGCGGAATGCCACCTGGAAGGCGCTCGGACGGCCGATCGCAGTCTTGGCCTCCCACCACACCGCCATGCGGCGCTTGGGCATGTAGTAGCGCCGATCAGGGATGCCGGGCGTCTGCATCGTCGCGCGAGACTGTGAGAGGCGCACGATCTTGAAATCCCGGTCGTCGCCGAAGACGCTCGCCATCAGCTCGTCTCCGGCGCGCTCGACCTGCTTCTCAGTCCGTGTATCCGCCCGGCGCGGCGCCATACTCGAGCACGTGGCATTTCCGTTTGAGCTGCTCGTTCTCTGCAGCGAGCGTGGCGTTCTCCTCGGCCAGCGCCTTGTAGCTCTCGATCGCGGCGTGGATCATGTCGGCGCGGCTGTTCATGCTGTTACGCCCACGCCGGCCCTGACTCGAGCTGGCGTTCCAGGCCTGCGCCATCTTCTCTGAGTACTTCGCGAAGGCCATCATCTTCGCGAGCGGGAATTTCGGCGTGATGATATCAGTCGTCATGTTCCGTCCTCTGCCACGACCACCCGTAGGGCGGCGTGCGCTGCACTTCGTACGTGCCGATGACGGCGCCCTTATCGCCGTGCACGAACACGGTGCACTGGTCGCCGGACATCGAGACCTTCCACCGGCCGTCCCATTCGCGTGGCGCCTCGATCGATCCGTCCCATGGACCGCCGATGAATTCCTGCGTCGGCATGGGTCACCTCCCGTACTGCTTGATGCCGTGTTTGATCGGGTCGTGCTCCATCACCATCCGGTAGCCGATCTCCTCCATCTTGGGGACCGGTTCGTTCAGCTCTGGATCCATCACGAAAATCGGTTCGCCCTTGTCGTCCAGCACCGGCCGCATCACCGGCACGACGCGCTCTCGAGCGCCGCACGTGAAGCACGTGGACATGTGGACATCCGGTGGACTTTCGGTTACAGCTCTAACCGTGAGAAGCCTTTGTCACTTCAATCCTGAGCACCGGCATTCCCGTCACTGGGGTACTGGCCTGCCCTACGCCGCGTGTCCGTCGTTCACCGCTCCTTCCGCAAACGGGTGTCGTTTCCGTTATGGCGCCCTTGGAGGTTGGTGCCTGCCGACGTGCAGGTCCTGCGACAATGAGGCCGCTGTGACGGACCGGGTCGCAGCCGTGGGCGTTGCCCGGATTTGATTGTTGTTTGCCTCACTGCTCGTCCCGTTTTTGTGGCGTGACGCGACTTCATGCCGCCGGAAACGGTGTCAGAAACCGGATCAATCGTTGATCAGGGCGAGCACCCGTTTTGGTTGCACGTCCATTTTCTCACTCAAGTTTTGGTAGAGCCGTTCCCAGTCGGCCGGCGCCATCTCGCGTTTGAGATCGAGCAGCGAGGCGGCGATCATGGAGAGCGTTTTGAGATCGGCAGCATCACCGGACTCGATGGCCACACGCACGCGATCGAACCACATGAAGTCGGGCGCTGTGAAGTCAGACGGCATGTTTCGCCTCACGTGCGCGACGATCGCGCATCGGCGTACGGCCGCCTTCGCGAATCAATTCGTACGTTCGATTTCTCGAGAGCCGCATTTCAGCGGCGATCTGAATGACCGGTGTGCCGGCGTCGTACAGCTCGACGGCGTACTCGATGCGCGCGAGCTGACGCACCGGATCGGGTCGCGGCGCGCCAACGCGCGTGGCAAACCCGTGCCGGTGGAATGATTCCAAAACCGCTTGTTTGCTGATGTCGCCGAACGCCGCGCCAACTTCTTCAGCGCTCGCGCCGTCGGCATATGCTTCCCACATCGCTTCCAATTCGAGCTGACGTTCAGGCGTCGGCGGCACGTACTTTCGGCGGCGCCGACGCCCATCCCGGAGATAGCGTTCGTCGTCAGAAATGCCCCCGTGAGGCGGGTGAAAAACCGGGGGGATTTCCGGGGGACAACGAGGCGAAACTAGGTCATTCTCGGGGGTCTGGGGGGCCTCTAAGTCGTTGCAAGGGCTATTCTTCGCGACTGTTAATCGGGATGTTACTGGTTCGAATCCAGTCGCCCCAGCTCCTTGTAGGACAACGACTTGCGAGGCCATGGTCACTCAGCCAACGAGAAGGGTGGGGGGACTGATGGGGGGACTTTCCGGGGGACGTTTGAAAAGCTCGGGGACCTGCGTCTCGCAGTACGCGCGCAACCGCTTCGCGTCCTCCACAAGAAACGCCTCGACTTCATGGAACTCGTAGAGATCGGTCACGTCGCTCGCGCCGTGCCCCATGTACAGCTTACGGCGCGTGCGCGGGATGCCAGACAGCTCCATCCAGCGCGAGTAGGTGCGGCGGAGATCGTACGGCGTGATGACGCCACGATGGCGCTCGCGGAATGACTTCTCGAACCAGTCGCGCGAGCACGGCGGCACCACTGGCGCACGTAGCAATGGAATGTCCCGCACGCGCCCGTCGCGCTTCGTGCCCCGGATGTGAATCCGGTCGCGCCGCGTCTCCCACTGGCCCCAGTATTCTTTCTGGTGCATCCCACTGGTCACCATGGTCCAGGAAATGGCATCGATGAAATCCGTGTCCGGCACCGGGAACAGCTCGGCGAATTCCTTGGGCTCGAGCGGCTTCCGACGCTCCGGCGCCCGCGTCACCTTGCGCATTTCCACGGCCGAGCACGCGAGCCACAATGGATGGCTCTTCTTGAGCGTCGAGCGGACGAACGCGAGCGAGCCCGCCCGGTAGTAGTTGAACTGGCGCGCATGCGCCATCGCGTAGGGCGACTCGCGCAGTTTCTCGAGCACGTCGGCAATATCCGCCACCCGCGCCTTCGGCCGGAATTCGGCGAACTTCCGCATCATCGACAACAGATTGGCCGTGTGGTTCGCGGAGTATTCGCTGCGCGTATTCTCGATCCACGCCGCGAGCGCCGTTTCGAGCATCGGCATCGTATCGCCGATCGGTAACTGCTCCAGCGCCTTGCGCTGGTAGGCGTCGTACACTTCCAAGAAGCCCACGTGTTTGTCGCGGATCGCGCGGACGACGTCGAGCCGCCCGTCCTCGATCAGCGTGTACAACATCAGCTTGATGCGTTTGATGACTTTCGGGTTCGCGGTGATGCGGCGGTTGATCCGCCCGACACCGGGAAACACCAGATCGATCCGGGTCTCGCTACTCATTGGGCGCGTTTCCTACGTGGAAAGGTGTGGCGATGCGGTTGCGCATCGGGGTGGGAGCGCTCGATGAGTACATCGAGCACTTCACCCCAAACATAGCGCGCGCGCGCTCCCACGTAGAAGCACGGCAAATCCAGCCCCGTAATCTTGTCCACGTCGGTCCCGAGGGCCGCCGCCAATTGCGTGCGATCGACGACCGCTTCTCGCGGGAACGTGATCGGCGTTCGGACTTCATTCTCGCTGCTGTCCATCGTCGGCTCAGAATTTTTCAGAATGGCAAATCGTCTACTTCGTCAACGAGCGGTGGCGGAAATCCATCATCCGGTACCGTGGCGGGCGCGTCGGGTGTCTCGGAGAGCCCGAGCGCTGCGAGCTGGTCCGCCCAAACCACGCCGGTACATCCATGGCTCTTCCATCGCGTGCACCGGAACGCCGGGGAGTTCGGCCGTCGGTTGAGTCTGTTGTCCCACATTCGTGACTTGCATGTCGGACATGGGACCGGCGCGTACGTGAATTCAGACTTCTGTGATGGGGCCGGTGGCGGCGGCGAGGACGCGGCGGTGCGGCGCACAGGCGGCGGTGCTGCGGAGCCGGGTGGTGGTCCACCCGCATCGACTCGGGGTGATGGGGCGGCTGACCCGCCGCGCTCCGGTTCAGCTGGGGTCGTCGTCGCCTTCCCCTTTCGCGCCTGCGTCCGCCAGTAATACTCACCAGGATCGATCTTCGGCCGCGCGCCGCGCTGCGGGCCATCCACCGGCACGTAGTTTTTATCGAACCGGTATAGGTCGTTGGCGACTCCGAAATGACGGGCCGCTCGTTTGAGCGCATCGCTCTCGGCAGCCTTCTCGTCTTTCCCGCTGCCGAAGGCTTCGCGGATGACGCCGGCTACCGTCAGGGTCGCCTTCATGACGACCTTCTCGAGCTTGCCGCTCGTGTCTCGCCGCTCGAGTGGCGGACCAAACACGACGGTCCACGCGCCCATGAACTCACGGTCCAGCACGTCGCGCACGTGTTCCACGTTCACGAACACAACGTAGAACGCGACGTATTCGCCGCGAACCTCGAAGGGCGCAGCGGCCGCGCGCCAGTGTTGTTCTTCTCGTGGTGTCGCTGCCGCCAATCGAGCAAATCGCTCGCGCAGCTCGACGGTCGGGTCCGGCATTAAAGTGGTCGCCATCGCTAACCCACTCTGCACCATTCGTCCCTTTACACCGCGCGCGCAGCCGCGTCACTGCAGCGGGCGAGGGCTCACAGTAATACGTTGCCGGTAGATCGCAATACTTTTTTAGAGGGTTACCGATCTAACCGTGTCACGTGGCACCTTGTCACCAGGATTACATCCGCTCCCTACCATCGCAATGGTCCTTGCCGTACATTTGAGGATCACCTTTCCAGTAGGATTCCATGATTGATCTTTTTCTCAACGTTCTGCTCGCCGTCGGTCTTCTCGGGGTTGCAGCCCTCGTTGTCGGTGCACTCATCGGCGCAGTCTACGGCTTCATTCTCGAACCATCCTTGGCGGCGATCCGACGGCTATTCGCCAGGCGATTGTAGAGCACGGCTCACCGGACTCCCGAGCGATATCCCTAACAGGTTCGCGAGATCCTGTAGCTGAACACCACCGGCTGCCTCATCAAGCGCACGCAGCGGACCCGCCGCGCGGCCGGTCGTGGTGACCAGGCGACGAAGTGCGAGCACGCCAGCGAGTTTCGGATTCAGGAATTCCGGATGCGTGAGCGCGAGAATCCCCGCTCCGCCTTCGAGTCCGTGCGGGATGAGCGATCGGCCGAGCTGTCCCGCCATCTCGTCGAGATATCCAGCGCGAGCCGCGCGAGCCTCTTCCGGTGCCATCTTCTTGATCGCTTCGAGCGCCGCCCGGCGCTCCGCACGACTGGCGCGACTGACGCCGCCACGTGCCACCTGCTCGGCGACATCCCCGCCCACGTTTTCTGCTGCCGCCGCCGCGCCCTGAGCCTCCCGCCCGAACACGCGCTTCGCCGTACTCGCGAGTCGTTGCCCACCTGAACGCACGCCGCCGCTGACGCCTTCGAGTGTCTTCCCCAGAATCGCATTGGTCACGGCGTGCCCCACCGCATCGGACACGCGTCCCTGCGCGTCCGTCCAGTCCCGCTCGGAGCCACCCAACCCTTCCAATGCACCGGAGAGCAATCCCTGCGTGACGACGCTACCCGGCAGGGCCGCCGCTTGGACACCTTGTCCAACTAACCCCGCCGCCCCACGCGCCAGCGCCGGAGCATCGCGCTTCGCCGCCTGAATGTCTGCCAGCGCCTCACGGAAGTTCTGCGGCCCGCCCGTCCGTTGATTGAGAATCGGGATGCGCGAGCCCACCATGCGGACCCCGGCCTGCAACGATTCACCCGCCGAGCCGATCGGAAAGAGCGATCCGAAGGTGCCGCTGATCTTCTCGCCAAGCGTGGGCGCGCGACGCGCATGACGCTGAATGAATGCCGCAATCTCCTCCTCGGGGACCTTCGCCTCGATGAGACGACGGACACCGGCTCGCAACTGCTCCTCATCGTCGTGCTGCTGGGTGTTCGGCGCAGTCATGACTTTGGACGATGCTTGTTGATCATTCGCGTGATCTCATCATCGATCGCGCTACCGCCACCACCGGCTGGCGGCGTCGTTGGGGTCGTGGGTGTCGTCGGCGCCTGCGGTGCGAACCGCCCCGGATACTGCGTGCGGATCGCTTGCTCCTTGGCCTGGATGTATTGGCGGATCGCCTTGAACCGACTCGTCGTGTATCCCGGGCTGCGGAGCATCGCCTGGGGACTCGTCGCATCGCCGACCAGCCCTTTCAAGAAGACGATATCGGATGGCTGCAACACGCCGAGCCCGCCGAGCTTTGCGATCGATTCGATCAACACCGTTTTCTGTGCTTCCATCGTTCCGATGAGCGCATCGTGCTCTGGCGTTGCGATGCCAGGCGTCAGCGCCCGCGCGCGCTGGGCGAGCGGCATTTTCAGAAACTGATTCGTCGTGCTTTCCAAATTGTCGATCATGCCGTACGCGGGCTTCACATCGAGCATCGCTTCCTGCGTCCCGGCCGTCGGCTTCATCGCGAGGGCCAGCCCCTGCGCGAGCGACCGGCCCAAGCGCGCATCCCGATTGGCCTCGCGGATGGCGTTCTGGTCTTCCGTGAATTTCTGCTGCCGCCGCGTTTTGATTCCCGCATTGACATCGCCGTAGTCCACACCCGCCATTGGCTCGGCCACGCCCTGATACTCTGGCTCGTTGGCGTAGAGACTCTTGCCCGCGAGGAAATTTCCCTTCTGCGACTGGTTGAACTCCCGCGTCTTCCGCTCCGAATCGATGAAATCCTTGAGCATCGTGTCGTACGGCATGTTCTCGTCGTACCCAGCCTTTGCGATCTCGGGATCTTTCCCGGCGAGAAATTCGTACGCGCGGCGGCGCGAGTTGAGCTGCGACTGCCGGAGCTGCGCCTGGGAGTTCCGCTCCTGGATGAGCGACTCGTTCATCAACTGCTGCTGCTGATCCAAGCGCGCCTGCCGCATCTGCTGGATCATCGCCATGGCATCGTCGCGCTCCTGCTTGCGGCGCTGCTGCACACCCTGCAACGCACCGGTCAGCCCTTGCGAGGCGGCGGTGATGCCGGGCGCGAACGAGGCCAACGCGTCAAAGAAGCCCATATCAGTACGTGGTCGGATTGGACGGATCGAACACTGGCCGCGTATTCGTTGGGAACGGCGACACCGTTGGGAAGGTGAACGTCCCCGTCCCCGTGCCAGCCGTTCCCTGCGGAAGTACCGTGTCGGTCGGTCGCTGCTGATTCGCCAGAATTTGCCGGAGCAACGTATCCGTCTGGCCGCCGTCGCTCATGACACTCTGCAACAACCCAGACAACGCCGATCCCGCCGCGCTCGATTGATCGCCGAAGATCTTCGAGAGTGTCAGTTCCGTCTCGGCCGGGTTCCCCTGGTTGCCCGCCCCGAGCTGTTGGAGTGCGCGGCTGAACGCGCCGCTCGTCAACCGCTCCTGCAAGTCAGCCGACGTGACGCCCTGATTGAATGCCTGATTCTGCATCCCGGACAACTGATTCTGCGAGCGTAAGAGATCTTCAAACTGCGTCTGCGCATCGTTCACGCTGCCGAGGAGTGCGTTCTGAAACAGATTTTCCCGCTGCGTGTCGAGCTGCAAGTTGCGCTGATTGGCGAGATCCCCGTAGCTCGTGCGCAACATCCCCGAGCCGAGTCGCCCCGCGCCGGCTGCCGATCGCGTGGCATCGCGCAGCGCCGCCTGATACTGCGGGCTCGTGGAGTTCGCGAACGTATCGAACTGCTGCTGCGCCAGCCCAAAGCGATCGAGCATCGCCCCCGGCGTGATCTGCACGTTCCGGAGATCCTTCGTGGGATCGATCGGCGTCATGCCCGGCGCGAGTCCGCTGCCGGTCACGGCGCTCGGTGTGCCCGGGTTCCCGGCGCCAGCCCCTGGCGTGGTGGTCGTCCCACCAGGGAGGAGCGGAACAGTGGAGGGAATGAGAGAAGCCATATTACCTCAACAGATCCAGCGCTTGCTGAAAGGCGAGCGGCTGCGGTGTGGACTGTGGCTGTGGCGCGCTATACCAGTTCGGCGCGAGCTGCATGTTGTTCTGCGCCATGAGTGGCATGGCTGGCGCTGCCGTCGTCGCACCACTCATCACATCGAGCGGCGGCGCTTGAGGTGCGAACGCCAACGGGTCCATGATCCCCGGCGTGGCCGCCGTGTTCTGCGCCGGTTGCTGGACTGGCGAGACCTGCGACCGCCCCTGTTGCTGTTGCTGCACGATCGGGAGCTGGGGCTGCGTCGGCGAAGCGCTCGCCGTCGTCGGCGCGATCGTCGGATACGCGACTGTCGCCGAGTTCGCGCCGGGCTGGCGGGTCGTTACCGGAGCAAAGGGATCGAGCGCCATGAGGGGCATGAGAGATCTCCTATGACGTGAAGGTGCCCATGCCCACGGTCCCCGGCTTGCCGAGCGGGAGTGACGCCCCGTACGGCCCCGCGTTGGCCAACAATGCCGAGACATCCATGATCTTCGGGTTGAGCATCCCCGCGCGGCCTGCGGTGCGCAGGCCCTCGTTCGCTGCGTAGTTCCCGCGCACGGTGTCGAGTGCTTGGGTCGCGAGATCGCTCGACTTTTTCCCGAGCGTCTGCGCGTTCATGAGATCCGCGACACTCAACCCCAGCGCACCGAGCTTGGCGATCGTCTCGAGCCCACCGCCGCCGCCACCCGGGCCGCCGCCGAGGAAGCTCCCGAGTCCCGTGACACCACCGACCCTCCCCGCGAGATCGCCGAGCAATCCGAAGTTGCCTTTCGCGTCTGTGCCGGTGCCGGACCAGATCCCACTGATGCCGCCGCCTTTCGAGATTGCTGACGGGAGGCCTTTGAGGAACTGGCCAGCGGTGCCAGCGGCGAGGCCTGTGAGCCCGCCCTTCGCCGCTTCGCCGAGATTCCCGCCCGGCGCGATGAGTCGCCCGAGCGCGCCCGTTGCAATTGCGCCAGGAATCCCGAGCGGGGTGAGACCGACAATCCCTTGGGTGATCGGATTGGACGCAACCTTCCCGAGGAAATGGCCGATGCCTTTGATCCCTTTCCCGATGCTCCCGAAAATACTCATGGGTTACTCGCGAGCTTGAGCCATTGCTGGCCGTCGGATTGAATCGTGATCGAGTCGTAGATGGCGGTGAGATCCGGATTCACCACGCCATCGATCGTGCCGATGATGTGAACAGGATTGGCTCCTGCCACCTTTTTAATGATCAATTCCAAACCCTTCTGCCGAGACGGATCTTGGAGCGAGACCGTGACCGCAGCGGCCGTGGTGTCGGCGAGGATCGTGCGATCGGTCGCGACCGGCGTGTACAGCGACGTGATGGTCGTGATCGTGTAGACCGGGATCGCGCGTTGAATGTTTCCTAATTCCGTCTGCCACCAGCCGCGATCGAACGCGTACGGTACGTCACGTTTGGAGTAGGGCGGGCGCGCGAGGATCGGCGGCATCAGGCATCCTCCGGCCGTGCTTGCGATGGCACGGCGACAATGCTGATGCGATTGATCATCCACTGCGTGGTGATGTTCACAGGCTTGACACGCACCTGGGTGCCGCGTCCAGCGATGCTGCACCCCACGACGAGCCGATAGGTGTCGTCCGCCGAGAGGCCCGGGACCGGAATGCCGACGAGCGTTTGTGGGATCGCCGTCGTCTGCATCGCCACTTCGATGGGATCGGGGCTGCCGGTGATGACGGTACAGCGATCGACGTTCCACATCACATCGGCCTCGTACCCGAGCCGCGTGGTTTGCACCATGATGTCGGGGAGGAAGCCATCGTCTTGCCACAACGCATCGGTGGATTGGGTGACGAGCCGGTTGCCGCCTTCGGTGGTGATGTTGCGCGGCGGGCTCGCCTCCGTCGTGATGAAGCTCTTAATGGCACTCGAAATCGGATCGAGCGCCCAGACCCACCCCCCTGGGGCCGGCGCAATGTCCTTCGAGCCGAGGATGATGAGCTTCGAGCCGCCGAGCCCATCGAGGAGCGTGCCCATGGCCTCGATGGCCACGCCATCCGGTCCTTTGATATTCCAGCGACCGATATAGCGCCCCGAGCGCGTATCAAACACGAACGCTTGCGTCGGCGGGGCAGCCGTCTGCGCGCGCTGCGTGTACGGCGCGACGAGATAGAGATTTTGCGCCGGATCAAACGCGCTCGTCGTGACTTGCGCCGTGATCGCCGTGAACTGCGTCGGCGCTTGCTCGACCTGATGGCGCATGTTGAGCCAGATCGCCTCCGGCGTTCCGCCCAACGGCAACCGCCACGGCCGGCCCAGCGCGTCCGAGAAGTAGATGTGATTGCCGAACGTCTGGATGCCCGCCCACGCAACGGTGCCGACATTGAAGCTGATGGCATCGTGCGTCGAGGTCGTCTGGAGATCGGGACCGACCGCGCCCGCAATGGCGCCGATCGATTGCGCGCGGAAGTAGTAGAGCGCGACGTTGGTGCCCACGATCGCGGTGAGCGGAGACTGGCCTGTCTGCTCGAGGGTCCAGTTATTATCAAAGTCTGTTTGCTGCCAGCCGATGTCGGGTTGGCCGGGTTCACTCCATGAGATATCCGAGTGCCGATCGGTGCTGCCGACTTCATGGAGGATGGCGAAGAGCGCGCCGCCGTAGGCCGTGATATCGTGCGCGCTCCACACTACGCCAGTCCCGGCGCCACTGTCGTAGTTGATCTTGGTCCCGGTGATTGGCGTGCCAGCAAGGTTGGTCGCGATCCACGGCTGATTGATCCCATCGGAAACGATGAGCACATCGCCGAGCGAGACCATCTTGACGCGCGAGACGGGATCGATCGTGATCCCAGCCGGGGTCACATCATCGAAATGCGTGACCCCGGGATTGCTGCTCCGGTAGAGCCGTCCGCCACCGACGATGAAGGGGTAGATCGTGCCATCGACGGCGATATGCGTGTACACGCACTGGCCGGTGCCGGTGTAGACCGGCGCGCCCTCGTTCGCGAGCCGGAACCCCCCGCGCCCGAACGCGGCCGAGCCGCCATCGGGATCGGGGATGTAGATGTTGCTCGCGTCTACGAGATAATCCGTCGAGTCATCGAAGGGCTCGATCGTATCACGCACACCACGCCACGGCCCGGCAGCAATGGTCTGCCGAAGCGCGCGACGGCGGGCGGCGAGAGCGGCCACTTAGGGAGACATAGCGTCAGCCGGGGCAAGAGCCTGTCCATTCTCCACCGACAGCGGCGCCGTGAGAATGATTTCGCGTTCTTTGATCTGGATATTCCAACCCTGCATCGACTCGTCCGTCACGCCCTCCACCAGCGCGGAGAGCACTTCATCGCGCTGCGCACTGGCGGCGGCAGCGGCGGCCACGAGCCGTTGGAGACGGGTATTCTGCGCAACGGTGAGTGGCACGCGGATCGCGTCTTGCATGCGGTTCGTCATGACTAATTGCCGGTATCGATGCCCGCGAGCGAGTTCCAACTCGCCGCCATCTGTGCCGTGAGCGCCGTATCGGTCACGGAGGTCACGACGCCCACGTCCTCGATGGTGATCGTGCCAATGACATTGGTTGATTGTGCGAGATAGGGCGCTGCACGGGCCGCCATCCCCGTGGGATTTTCAATCACTTGCTGGGCGTAGGCCACACGGCGGGCGTGCGTCTCCCCGACCCCCGTCTCGGCCAGCACGATGGTGGCTTGGGTGAGGAGTTGAATCATGACACGACCGATGAACGCCCGATCCTGGCCCAAGAGATAGGCCAATGCCGAATTGCTGATTGCCATGACAGAAGTCCTCGACGGTTATGAAATCTTGGCTTCGAGCGCGCGGACGCGCCGTTGGAGTTCCTGCGTGACGGCGATATGCGCATGGAACAAATCGGATGTGTAGACGCCCAGCAGTGGTGCGCCATCAGTCGGAATCGTGCCGATAAGCTCCGGGGCAATCGCCTGCACCTGCTGCGCGACGAGTCCCACGTTCGGGTCGTTGCGCCGTTGATTCCAGTATTTGAATTCACGAACTTCTAATGCGGCGAGCCGGTCCCACCAGACGACGGGATCGACGACGGCCCCCACATCCTTCAAGCTCGCGTCCGAGAAGTTCACATTGTTCGCCTGGAAATTCGCAATCCCACCGTTGCTATAGATGACAGCCTTTGTCCCCGCGTTGTCCTGACACAGCAGGAAATGGCTCGTGGCGTTGTTCGGGCTGGCACCAGAGAACTGGATGAACGCACCGAGCGGGTTCACGCCCGTCGTTGCGTTGACCGTCTGGAATGCATACTCCCCAGTCACCCCATGGATGTTTTGTATCGCGCCACCCACCCGGAGCCGCGCCGTCCCGCCAGGGTCGGCCCCAACAATGACATTCGTCGTGCTGACGACCAACCCACTTGTCGAGCTGTTGCCGGGGTACAGTCGGATGCTTCCGAACGCGGCGATTGCCGCGTCATCAATCGAGCCAGCCCCCGTCCAACTGAAGACCGATCCCAAGAAAGGCGCAGCATTGTTGGACGTATTAGTGACTGAAATGGGACCACTCGTACGCACACTGCCGCCGACGCGGAGGAGCGCCGCGCCGCCCGGATCGGTCCCAATAACCAGGGTATTCGCAAACGTGAATGCGCCTGTGAATGTCCCTGGCCCAACATCCGCCGCGACGATCGTGCCCCACGCGGGCGCATTCGCCGCTGACCCGGTGCCAGTACTCGTGAGGAACTGCTTGACCGCCGTCGTGTTGCCGGGCAGCCGATTGAGCGCGCCCGAGGGCAGCCCGTGCAGCAGATCGCCGGGGCCATACGTGGTGAACCCCGTGCCGCCGAACGCTGGACCAATCGTCGAGCCGTTCCACGTCCCCGCTGTCACGGTACCGAGTTGCGTGGTCCCGCCGACGATCAGGTTCCCGCCGACGGTCACGTTCCCAGGCGGGTTGCTCAACGCCTGGGAAAAGGAGATGCGTTTGGTCGTCCCGCGCGGCGATGCCGACAGATCACTGACATCGACCATGACCAGCAGATCACCCACATCGCCGCCCGCACCGACAAAGGCAGGAAGATTGGCAATGGAGATCGTCGCCATAAGGATTCTCTAAACGAGATAGAGCACACGCCCAACGCCACCCGGTCCCGACCCAACGGGACCGGTAAAGACACGCCCTTGCGACCCAAGCGCATTGGCCCATAAGAGCAGCGCCGTGGCATTCGCGCCGCCCAGACCTTCATCAATGGTCACCTTTTCAACCGTGAGATAGTTCGCGAAGGACGCGATAAAGTTGCCCCCCGTGCCACCGGCACTGACATGTATCCCGAACGACAGGGCAGCCGTGTTATTGATATTGAGTGAAACCGTATTTGCGTTCTCTTGTAGGGCCATGGTTCTGGCGGTGATCTGCCCACCGACGCGAAGGATTCCGCCCAATCCAGGATCGGCACCGATGACAACACTTCCATCGGTGCCGATCACCACGCGGTTCAGCCCATTCGTGAACAGGGCGAGCGGATGATTCGAGTTGGTACCGACAAGTCCCTGTGTCGCCGCCGGGCCGATATCGACGAGCACCCCGCCGGCGCCGAAGCGCGCGAGCCCACCCACGCGGAGTGGATACGTCGCTCCGGGATCGGTCCCAATGACCACACCCGATGAGGCAGCGAGGAGCATCGGCACGCCTCCCCCCGTGTAAAACCCGATCGAATCCGTCGCGGGATTGATGATGTAAGCGCGTGTCGTTCCCCCCTGCGCGAATGCGAGTTGAAGCGGACCGGCCGTGGAACGATTTAAGGTGAGTTGCCCAGTGCCGAGATTGAGGACCTGGCCAGCCCACGTGATACTCGGGGCACTCAGCGTGAGCGCATTGGTGCTGATGTCTACGCCGACCGCGAGCGACCCTAAGACCTGATTGTACAATTGGAAATCGTCGCTGCCATTTGCTGCGCCACGCCCTAACGCCCATTTCACGACGCCTGCGGTTGCGAACGCGACATATGCGGCCCGCCCTGCCGCCGCATCGATCGTGAGCGAATGACTTGCGGCATCGGCGGAATTCCCCACCCCCACATTCCCGGTGACATTCATTGCGCCTTCTACCGTCACGCCACCGAGGATGTTGTTCACCACTTGCGTAAAGGTGATCCGCTTCGTCGTCCCGAGCGGCGACTCAGAGGTATCGCTGACATCGACCATCACCAAGAGATCGCTGTTGGCGGCACTGGACCCCACAAACGCGGGAAGATTCGCAATCGAGACATCGGCCATGAGCGTTCTCCTATGTCGCGATAGCCTGGCCTTCCACCGCCCACCAGAACACCCACGCTTCGCCAGCAGTCACGGCGGTCACGTTGAGCGCGAGGGCCAGCCCCGTCGCCGGAACCTCGATGAGGCAGGTTGCGGTGATCGGCGCGCTGCTCCACACTGGCGGTGAGACCGCCGCCCCGGCGTTACTGAGCTGCAAGTAGGGAATGGGCTGGAACGGCATCGGCAACGCGGGCATTGGCGGCGTCACGGGTTGCGCCGCTTCCGGATTCCGAGGCCGCGCCTGCACGGTCATGCTGCCTGCGAATCCCGGTTGCGTCCACAGGGAGATCATGAACGTCCCGATCTTCCCGTCATGCGCATCGCCCAGCATGTACGTGTTCACGCCCTCATCAGGCGCTGGCGAGATGCGGAACACTCGGCCCGGTTGACGTGGAATGAGAGCCATGAGAATTACGGTGAGGATTCCACGACCAGCGTGATGGTGTCTTCCGTTGTCAGATCGATCGGCGGCTGGTCTTCGGTGGTGATGCTTTGGTCTGTCGGCGGCGGCGGACCCGCCCCGCCATGACGGCGCCAGGCGGGCCAGTTGAGCCATGGCACGCGCGGACGAATCGTCGTGTCAGCGCTCATGCCGCCGCTCCTTTCAACGGGGACCAGTAGATCCGGCCCGTCCCGGCCGAATAGGTGACATCGAGTGCGATCTCTAATCCCGTTGCGGGAATGAGAATGATCGATGTCGTCGTGATCGGCGCCGTATCAAACGTGCTGTCGGCCACCGCGCCATTCAGAAAGAGCTTGAGATACGGGATCGGCTGGAACGCCACGTTATCGTCGTTGGCCTGCGGGATGCGCGTGCGCGCCTTCACCACCATGCTCGCCCCGAGCCCGCCCGTGTTCACGAGATGCACGCTGAACGTCCCGACCAACCCATCCGATGCATCTCCGATGATGTAGGTGCCCGTGCCCTCACCAGGCTTGGTCGAGAGATCGAACACACGACCCACGGTGCGAAAGACGTTGGCCATGAGCGTTTCCTATAGCCCCGCCGAGGTAGCCGGCAGATACGCCGCGTACGTGTATGGCCCGACGGTCGGGGGCGTCGTCAGTGGTCCCAACACGCCGCCACTCGCGAACTGCGTGCGATAGACCAGCATCCAGCGGGGGAATTCGCGCGTCCACAACTCCGTCATGGACGTGCCGAGATCGGGATTGATATTCCCCGCCTGGCCGAAGTTCTTCACCGCCAAGAGCGTGATGAGGAACCGGGACGGCGGCGGCTGCAATTGTGGTTGGCGTGTGGCCGAGATATCGATCGGCGGCGTAATGCCGCGCCAATAGAGCGGCCCCGGGTAGCTCCGACCGTTGGGGATCTCGATCCGGTTCCCCATCTGCATGTAATCGAAGCCGACCGAGAGCGGCATGTTCGGCACCGCGTTGGGCGAGGTGTAGATCATCGCCTTGCCCATCGGGAAGATGGGTTCTCCGATCTCGTTCAATCCGAAATCGAACCAGCGCCCGCCGTCGTGACTCACCATCAACGTGGCGCTGATCGGGTAGAGCACTTCTGGCATGCGCGCCGCCACATCGGCGACGACCTGATTCTGCGCCTCGGACAACCAGAGATACTTGGTGTCGGGCGAGATCTGATCGCTCTCCGGACGGCCAGCCATCCGATTGAACTGGCCCAAGAGGTACGCGCTGTCCCAGATCATGCGGGCGCCGGCTCCTTGGACTTCTTACCCGCGAGCGTCGAGAGATCTGGCATCGTCGTCCGATTGATGATCTTCTCAATCGGGATCTCCGTCTCGCGACCGATGCGCACATCGCCCGAGACCAGCAAGCGATTGAGATACTCGTTCGGCTCGAGGACGAACCCTAAGAGCCATCGATCGCCCGCCAGCGCAGCCTCGGGGAGTCGAGGACTGCGCGGCGGTTGACCAACGATCGCTCGGAGCTTCCACCCGAGCGCATCGCCGAACTCGGGGATCGGGAGATTGGCCTGCAAGGCTTCCGCCGCCGCCCGTTGATAGAATTCTTCTTGCGCCTGGCGATAGTCCGCGATCATCCGCTCGTACATGATCCGGAACTTGTTCGTCTGGAGCGTCCCCATGCTCATCTGCATGTAGGTCGCTTCGGGAATCCACGGCGCCTGCCACCCGTAGGGATTCAGCTCACCCACGGGATGCGGCATATGCGCGCCGTCGGCCGGGCGCTCGGTGTACGCCCACCACGGCCGCCCATCGGGGAACTTGTCGCTCCGATGTTGGTCGTGGAACAGCCCGAGCCCGCGCTGCCTGTTTTGATTCCACCCTTCGGTCGGAGCTTGGTACTTCGTTGGCATATGAGTCCTCTTATGCGACGTCTGCCGTGGGCACGTCGCCCGTGGCGAGGAAGTGGTCTTCACACTCGATGGCCGCGACCATCTCGGCCTTCGTCGCGGGGCGCAGCACACGATCGGCCTCGCTCCGTCGGGTGTACCACGTTAGGAAGTCGGCGCCGTCCGCCAGCGTCCCGGTGAACCAGTCGATGAACGCGCGGCGGAACTGCCACGTCGCCTCGCTCACTTCTTTGCGATACTCCGAGAGGATCTTGTCCTCGTCCGCGATCATCTCCACGTCCATCCCCGACGCGAGGAGTTTGTCCCGCATGAGGATTTGCTGAATGACGCGGCTATCGAAGTCCGCGTAGGGCAGCAGGCCGACCGGTGGTGGATTCGTGGGCTCGCCCATCACCTGCAGCAGCTCAGCTTCCTGCTCGGTGTAGCCGGCAGGCACACCACCATTCGGACCCTGGATGACCCAGAACGGCCGAGGGAACACGCGCTGGGTGCGATACATCTCGTGCGCGTAGTCATCGATGAACGCCCGCCGCGCATGCGCACGGCCAGGCGGCAAGAGACGCGGCGGAACGTCATCGAGCATGCGACGAATGCCGGCGGGGATCGCCCATGCCGGTTGCATCTGGTAGAGCACCCAACGCGACCGATCGCGCCAGACACCCTTCACCTTGCCGAGCACGAACTCCCACTTGAACTCGAGATAGCTGTGCGCGGTCGTTTTGGGTGACACCCGGCGCAGCTCCTCCACCCACTCACGTGGCGCCTCGCGCGTCATCTCGGCGACGATGCGGATGGCCGTCATTGCGGCACTCTCACGAAGACGAGATCAGCGGAGAGCGGGATGTCTCGCTCGTACACGCCATCGCCGTTGGACGACTTCCCGTCGGCGGACGTGTTGCCAGAGATCTGTGTGAACGTGTGCTGGTCGGGTTGCACGGCGGCGACAAAGCCGACGTGGTGCGCGTCGTTCCCGTCTTTCACCCGCAGATAGATGTCGTTCGGGAGCGGCGTCTCGTGCACCCAGTTCGCTTCCCGCGCGACCTCGAGAATGACGTCGCAGCTGCCCGTGCGCTGGATCGGCGCCTGGCCTTGATAACAGATGTCTAACACCATGGTGGCGAAGAACGCGCACCACGAGTCGCCGGGCTTCCCACCGCCCCAGCGTTGGATGGCCTCGACGCGCTGGCCCGTGTTGCCCGTCAGCTCACGGACGTACTTGAACTGGCGGGCAACCGCGACAGGCTCGTACTGACGCGTAGCCATCAGAAATTCATCAACAGCGGTTCAGCCGCATCGGAGCGCGCAGCGGCGAAAATCTGCTGGCCGTCGATGCCGTCGATCGTGAATGCGTTGGACGTCCCCCCGGTGGGGAATGCCGTCCCTGGCGTCCACGGCAACTCCGTGTCGTTCACAACGACCAGCACCCCCGCGCACGCGTAGCCGGTGCCTGAGTTGAGCGCATTGGCAAACGCTTCGAGGGGGTTGGGCGCCCAGCGCTGTGGCTCGTTCAACTCCGTCGGCACGGCAGGCCAAATCGCCGTGTTGCCGTCTTTGTCGAGCAGCAGCATGTACCGCATCTGCCGGAAGGGTGGCACGTCGGTGAGCTGCTCGGCGGCCACAGCGGCGGCGAAATCCCAGGTGCCTGAGACGCCCGCGTACTTGAAGCCGTCCCACACCAGCACCGGAGCCGTGGCGCTGGGTGACGGCGCCAGCGTCGGCGCCGCCAGTCCCTCGACGTGATTGATCATCCACAGCGCGTTGGCAATCGCCAGAATGGCCGATTGCCGATTCGCGCCTGCGCGTGGGATATCATCCCGCGCGTTCAGGATCTTCATGGGCATTAGGGCTGCTCCGTGAGGTTCGCGAGGTAGCCCGTCCCTGCGCGGTTCGTCCAGACGCGCGCGTACACGAAGTTGTACGACGCTGCGTAGGCCCCACGGTCCTGCACCTTGTCGAGATCGAACATGCTCGGACCACCTTCATAGTCCGGCTTGTCGCTCAAGATCTTCTGCGAGATGCAGTCGCTGTTCCACCCGATGAACATTCCAGCCGGCGCGAGCACCGACGTCATGTACTTGATGCCGTCGCTCGAGATGTCGCCGTTCAGGTTGAACCGCGTGTTGTCGTTGTAGCGGAGCGCTGCGCGCTCGCCCGCGATGACGTCGCGCCGGACCCCCTGGGACATGATGGCGCGATTCATCTTCACGCCGCCGTTGTTCCAGAGATTGTTAATGAGCGCTTCTTGCAGCGCGTACGAGAGCCGGCCGCCCGCCGTGTAGGCGTAGCCCGGCTTCCAGTTCGGGGCCGTGGCTGTGGCCAGACCGTGCACCGACGGCGAGGTGAGCCCATCGAGGAATCCCACCGGCCAGCGGTTCTGGTCCGTAGCGGTGAGCGTGTTGTCCGTGACAGCGGCGGCCGGGACGATCAAGTCGCCAGCGGTCGGCGTGATGGACGAATTGAACGTGGTGTCGATGAAGCCGACGCCCGAGGCAATGGACGGCGAAGCCGTGACCATGCCGAACTCGACGAGCACGCCACCGCGAATCAGGGCAATGGGGTCGCCATTGCGGAACAGATTCGAGAGGTACGTGTTCTGGGCGACGGTGCCGCCCGCGATCAGCGTCGAGCCGTACGCGTTCTGGATGGCGAGGCCGTTCTGCGTCGTGCCCGCCGCGCCGGCCGTGGTTTTCACGACGGCGACGGTGCCGGTCGAGAAGCCGTAGGTCTGCTTGCCGATCTTGCGCGCGAAGTTCTCGACGCACTTGATCGCCGAGTACAGTGTCTGGCGCTGGATCATGCCCGCGCGCCCACGCGCATCGAAGGCCTGCTCGAGCGTCGTGAACGAGTAGCGGAAGTTCGCCTGCACGAACGTGAACACCCCGTTCTGCGGCGGTGCGGTGGTGAGCTGTGCTTCCCAGCCACCGTCTGGGATCATCGCGGTGAGATCCGGCTGGTACATCACGTCCAGCACGATTCTCATCTCATTGCCGGACGGCGTGATCAGCTCATCCGGGTAATCATCGAACCAATCGTATTCTTCGGTCTTTCTTTTCAGCGCAACCTTCACCGCCGTGTTCGTCTTGCGGTACAAACTGGCAAGCGACTGAACGGTGGTAATTGATGGGGGATTTGCGACTGCCACGGAACGACTCTGCGCGACTCCGCGCGCGGCGTGGGACTAGGCGATTGGTGGACGTGAGCGATTACTCATCGTTGTCGTCGTCCAAAATCAGGTCGTAGATCCGACCAGATTTCATCGCGCGAGTAATCTCCGCGCTCGACATTTGATCGAGCGGCGTCTGATTCTGGCGTGCGGCAGTGAACCGTCCGTTGGCCGGGTCGCGGCTCGGCAGCGGTTTGCCGTTTGGGACGACGGTCGTCGGTGCGGCAGCGGCGGCGCGCGCAGCGTTCTCTAACGCATCGGACCGATGGCGTTCGAGCTGTTGCGAGACGCTTTGCCGGAGCGCATGACGATCTTCCAACAAGCTGCCCAGCAGGTTCAGATCGATGATCGGAGAACCAACTGGGACACTCGCCTCACGCGCCTCGTCCGGGGTCGCCGGTCGTACGATGGCCGCGTGCATTCTGGCGGCGTGCGAGCGCACGGAGGCAATGTCCTCCACCGTGAGCCCTGGGAGATTCTGCGCGAGGTAGCCCACCGCATTGTGGATCGCGGTCTGCGTCTGCGATGCGACGGTGCTCTGTTGCTGATCTCGCGCTGCCGTCTCGATGGCCGTGCGTTGCGCCAGCTGTTGCGCTTCGCGGGCCGTGAGATGGACTTCTTTGATCAATTGTTGCCGAGCGATCGGATCGGTCGCCAGCGAAATCAACGTATTCTCGTCACTCAGCGCTTTCAAGAGCAATGTGGCCGACGCGTCCAGCATCGCCTTTTCCGCATTCAGCTTGTCGTAGCCTGCGCGTCCGCCGAGCTTCGTGAACTCCTGCGTCTGGTTGTACAGCGTTTGATTCTGCGCCACCAAGCGATCGGCCTGTTGTAACCGGTCTTGTAATCTTGGCAAGGCGTCATTGGAGATGATGGCGCCGTGGCCGGGGATGATGAAGCCACCCTCGAACGCGCGTGCTTGACCATCCACCGTGTAGTTGAGCGGCTGACGCTCGGGCAACGCCTGATCGGTCGCGGGCTGTTGTCCCGGCTGTTGCTCTTGGTCTGGTTGCTGCTCTTTCGGTTGCTCTTCCTTCTCGGGCTGTGGCGCCTCCTTCTCGGGCGCGGGCGCATCCGGCTCCGGCTCCGACTTGGCCGGCGCCGCCGCGTTCCCGTCTTCATTCGCGACGATCGCTTCCGACAGCTCGCCAAACGCTTCGGCGAGGGTGGGATCTTCGGTAGTGTCAGGCGCTGTCATCAGTCGTTATCCCTCGTCCGATTCTTCGGCCGCGTCACAGTGCCGCTTTCCGGCGCATCATTGAACTCATCGCGCCGTGTGGTCTTGCCGGGCGGCGTCGTCCGGTCGCGCGGAATGGCGCGATCGTTCCCGCCATGCGTGGCGATGTGCTTGCTCGGGAGCTGGGTCGGACGATTCGTGTCCTCTTCCGCCCCCGACGTTTTCATCGGGTTGTGCATGTACGCGCGCAGCCGCTTGATTCTGATATCGTTAATGAGCGTTCCTGTCGCGCGACTCTTATCGAAGCCGGTGAGATTCTTCGGCCGGCCGCTGTTCGGCCGATTGCGCGCCTTCTGCCCGTGCGTCTGACTCATGCTGGGCGATGCGGAGTCAGGCTGTCCGCGCCCCGAGCGCTGCAGGCGGCCATCCTTCGGCAAACTCGGTGAACCCGTGTCGCGGCTCCCGAACTTCCCGTCTTCTTTCTGGACGCCTCGGCCCACCCCGCCACCAAAGCGCCCGCTCGGATTATTCGGATTATGAGAAGCCATATTAGTCTCGCGTTAAGGCCCGGTGGAGTCGGTCGCTCTGCACCTCGCGCACGGCATTCGTGAATCGCCGCGCGGAGCGTGGTCGTGTTTTCCGTTTGGGGTCGCGCGCACGGCCCGCCTTGCTCATGGCGATCGCGATGGCCTGCTGCTGCGGTTTCCCCGCATGCATTTCCGTGCGGATGTTCTCGGAAACCGTCTTATTAGAACTTCCTTCTCGAAGCGGCATATCACAGTCCTGTTAAGGCCATGACGCGTGGCCGCAGTGGAACCGGCGCGCGGAATCCCTGCACGCCTTGCGGCATCTGACCGATCCCACCGTTCAGCAGTCCAGCCGCACGACCGATGGTGTTGCCGATCCCTGCCGTGCCGGTCATGCGCCCCTCCGTCGGCGTCTCGAAGGCGCCGCCTTGGAGCAGCCGTGCCAGATGGCCGAGCGCGCCACCTGTCCCCGGTTGCAACGACGCGGGATTGATGTCCGGCGTTTGGCGGATGCTCGCGCCGGGTGCCGTGCTCGGGGGACTCGACACACTACTCCCGAGCCCACTGCTCAGCAGCCGCGCGATGGCGCCGGACGCGGGTAACGCCGTCATGCCTCCGGTTCCCTGCGGGAACGCCTGTGCGGCCAGGCCCTGCATCGCTCGTGAGAGAAATGCCATAAGAGTCTCCTAACCGGCCGTGACCGGGCGACCCGGGGATTGCTGTTGCATGTTCGTGGGCGTGGTCGGCACGCCCGCGCCGGCACTCTGTGCTTGTGGGGTGGCGTTCGGCTGGAAGGCGGTCATCCCAGCCGCCGCGCCCGAAGGCGTGTTCGCGTTCTGCGCTTGCTGCGCGGCTTGCGCGCTCGGGAAGCCGATCGCGGCGGCCTGGCGCATCTTCGTGTACTCGTCGAGCACCGGCTGTTGCCACTGCGGTGGCTGCCGGGAGAATTCCGTCGTGGAGAGCAGGTTCGAGATCCGCCGTTTCCGGATTTGCGAGATCTCGGGTTCGGTGTCGTTCGGGAGCACGAACGCGAACGGCGTCCATGGCATCTGGGGCGGCGGCATCTGCGGTGGCATGGGTGGCGCGGGCGGCAGCGGATTCGCGTTCGCGTTGATGACCGCCATCTGGTAGGCGTTCATCGCGGTCGCGTTCTGCGACTCCGGCCCGAGATTGTTCGGCGGCGGACCGCCCGCGACGATCGCGTGGTACTGCGCGGCGAGCTGGTACTGCTGCGCCGCCTGTTGGTACTGCTGCTGCAGCTGGTCGTAGAGCTGCTTCTGCTGTGCGTACTGATCCCACTCCTGCGCCCACTCCGGATAGGGCATGCCCTTGAGCCAGAGCGAGACCTGCCGCTCGATGCGTTGCTCGTGCGGGGAATCCGCAATGCCCAACGCGTCGGCGAAGGTGGGCCGTGCGATCTCGGCGGCTTCGTCGGGCGAGATCCAGCGCATCTGCTGCGCGAACGCCGTTGCTTGCTGCTTCTCGGCGGGCGGCATCATCGTGCCGGTGCCGGCCTGGATCGACACGCGATCGATGACCGCGAAGTCATTGCCCCGGAACCACTCTTCCTTATAACTGCCGTCTTCGCCGACGTAGTGGATGAGCTGCGGTGCTTTGAAGTGCTTGACCACGAGCTGCAGCTTGATGCGCCAGAAGCGGGACCACGCATTCATCGTGGCCTGCGCCGAACGCGAGAGCGCGACCATCGCTTGCCGCACGGCGATATTGCGCGAAATGCCCGAGACTTCTTGCTGATCATTCGCGCCCATCGCGGGCTTGGTGAGCCCGGACGCCGACTCCATCTGTGAGTAGTTCCACGCGACGGTCTGGATCAAGCCGGGCGGCAAGGGGCGAGGGTCTTCGTAGTGCGGATAGTCCTCTCGAGAGAGCACGGGCACGGGCGTTCCGGTGCCGCGTGACTGCTCGATCTGCCAGCCTTGGACCGGCGACGTCGAGGGAATGAACTTCGCCGGATGGAGAATCGTATCGAGCGCCTCGAGGTAGCTCACCAAGAGGGTGTTGCTCGCTTCGTGGGCGCCGCCGAAGAGCGCGATCGTCGCGAAGCCGGTGGGATCGCGGTCATCCGGATCCATGCGCGGCGTGAGCTGCACGATCGGCATCTCCATGCACCGCTCTTCTTTGCCACCGGTCGGAAGCCGGACGAGCGCGCTCAGCGTGTCTTTATAGATCGTGAAACCGCCGAACGCCCCCGACACGACGATTTCTGCGCCCTTGGGATAGCCCCGATATTGGCCGATCGTGGCCGGGGTCGCGCGACGGTACACATGGTAGTAGAACATCAACCGCTCATCGTCCGAGCCGCCCGGCACATCGCCCTTCCCGCCTGTGGCGAGCTTCCATCGGGCGCGGAGCGCGGGCGGCAAGATCGCGAGGTAGCGGTTCGGCACCCAGTCGCAGAGCGCCCCGAGCTGCCGCTCGTCGAGCGTGGCGATGGCATCCGGCCAGCGGCGCTTCGCTTCGCCAAGGGTCGAGTAGTAAAGTATGATGACCATTTCCGCATCGTGCACCGGGACCGTCTCCGGGAACGTGCGGACGTGCTCGCGGTTCAGGACATCGCACCGGAGGCGCGGCAGCCATTGCTGGCCGGCCTGGCTCGCGTCCCGAACGAACTGCACCATCTGTCCTTGCTCGTCGGTCGCGACATAGCGGAGGATGGGATCGGCCGCCGGCAGCGGGGCGCCGGTCAGCTGACTGACGGCTACGTCCGGCTGGTTCGGATCTTGGGCAAGGGGGTGAGCCTTGATCTGCAGTGGGACGTAGCCGCCACCGGTCGTATCACACCAGACGTGAATAAAACTGGACGCGCGGACCATCGACCCATCGAGCGCATTCCAGAACACGTGATTGTCGTTCGTCCCGACATCGCCCGCATCCAATTCCAAGAATTGACGCGCCATCTCAGCGGCGCGCTGGGCAGTTTCACCGAGATCGATCGCATGCGGGTCGGGCGCTGGCGGATCGACCATGAGTGTTTCCACAATCTTGGAACACAGGTCGGCCGCCTTGTTGGGAACGGCGTTTGAGTTGTCGGCGCCGGGCGCGAACTCGGCGCGCCAGACGTCCTGGTCCTGCACCTTCGAGAGTCGTGACCACGCGAACCCTTGGCGGATCCGCGTCCAATGCACGTCGAGCGCGAGGCGGTTGCGCACGAGGCGTTCTTGCCGCAGGACCAAGTTGTGGACGGAGCGGAAGAGCGTTTCATCGTCCGCTTCCAACATCGGTCCCAACCCGGCGTTCGCGTCCGGTGCCGAGCCAGCGGGCAACGCCGGGGTTCCGGGCTGCGGGGCAACCTTTGCCGCTGCTTTCGCGCCAAAGGTTCCATCGAAGCCCGAGTCCACGCCGCCGCGTGGCGCTTCTGCGAGCGGGATCGAGGCCATCGCTGCATCGAGACCGAAGAGCGGTGTGCCAAGCCCGTTAGACGTGGGTGCTATGGACTCATGCCAAAAGCCTGGGAATTACAAGAAGTTGAATTGCCGGTTTCTATGGAGGCGTCATCAGGATCAAGTGGTTCAGCAGCGCTTGCGCTTCCCGTATCTTCCGGTCGATGGGGCCAGACCCCAACGTGCTCGCCGCGAATTCCTGCGGACGGATTTGTGTGTCCAGATTGGCACGAAACGTCTCCAACTGGGTCTGTAGGCTTCTCAGGTTGTCCGTAAAGGCGCTCATCGCACGCGCTCCTGGTTAGTAGCGTCGTTTGTCCGCGAGCAGCTTGCTCAGCTTGTCGTCGATATCCTTCGTGCGCTTGCCGATCTCGGTATTCATCACGACCGCATCGAGTCGTTCGGCGAGCATCTTTTCCAAGAGCGCGAACAGCTTCGCGCGATAGCGCCAGGCGATGCCGACAAGAATGGCCGGCACGCTGGCCGTGCCCAGCAGACTCGCGATCCAGTCGGTGAACGCGTGCACAATGCCCCCAGGTTATGTCTGTAACCTCTTTACCACAAGGGCTCTGGAACATCATCCGGCTCCCCGTCCCACTCGGTGGCGCGGGGCCAATGCAGAATCGACTGAATGATCTCTCGCTCTCGCATGCCGTCCAGCGCCTGCTGTTTTGCCCATCGGGTGAGATGCCGCGCGAGGCCGCGATCGTTGCCGGACGCCAGCTCGATCGCCTCGGTCACGTCGTTCCGTTCCGGGGTGGCGAGGGGTAATGGGTTACGAGCTTGACCCTCCGGGGCTGGACGCGGCGCGGCGATCCGATCGAGCGTGACGAAGGCCGTGGTGGTCAGCGCGTTCGCCCGCTCGGCCATATGGATCGCCTCGGCGGTCTGTTGGATCGCTCGGTCGGCGATGCGATTCAGCTCGTCGTAGGTCGATCGGGACACCCACGGCCATTTCATTTCCGTTTCTTCGGTTTGGGTTTGGCTTTGATTTCTCGGCGCCGCGCTTCGGCGAGCTTGACCCGCTCTTTGCGGATCTCCTCCTCTTCGCTCTCGCCGTTCTCGTCTTCTTTCTCGTCTTCATCGTCCTCATCGTCCGATTCGTCCGGCTCCGGCGGCGGCGTACGGTCCGGCAGGGGCGGTCCGAGCGTCTCCGTCACGGAGGCGGCGGCCGTTGGCGCCTCCGGCGTGTAGGTCGGATCGTTGTCGGGCGTGACGGTGAGCGAGCCACAGCCGTGGCATTTCTTCTCGGCGTTCAGGAGCCACTGCTGGGCGCTGTGCCGTTGGCCGCACTTGCGGCAGATCCATTCAGCCATGTGAGCCTCTCATCGTGGGCACTGGCACTGGTGAAGGTGAAAACAATGCTCATGCAAGTTTACGTATTCCTCTTCGGGCGGGAGCACCATGACCATGACCACGTCGTTGGGCACGAGCGCGTAACGCGCGCTGGCGATTTCGTTCCAGGTCGGGTGCCGGAAGGGATGCGCGACGGAGATGTGCCAGCCGAATTCCTCCGTGCGGCTCACCATCACCGTGCAGTGCGATTGCTCAGAGCCGTAGAAGCGCGTGTTGGGCGGCATCGGCGGCAGGCGGTCGCCGCCAGCATTCACGCGGGTCCAGTCGGGGCGGAGGGCGAGCTTGGAGAGCTGCGTCCACTGGATCCGGCGCCCGGCGGAGCGGGGCCGATTGGTGACGTCGTTCATCGGCGCGTTCTCGAGGGGAGACGGTGGACGACCGGTGCCGCATTCTTCGGCCGGCCGGTGTCGGCGAAGTAGGACTCGAGTTCCGCGCGCGGCGAGACGCGATCGAACTTCCGGCGCTGGAAATCGAAGTGCGGCGCGTGGTCCACTTCCTTGGTCTGCGCTGCGGGTTGGAGCGCGGGCACGATCGGTCGGGACGCCAGGCCGTAGCGCACCATATCGTAGGCGTCGTCACCGCCTTCGCCGCGCTCGTTGGCATCCGTCTTCAGGATGTCTTCGGGATCGTCCGGGTCCGAGATGCGCGTCTCGAGGCACTCGTACACCCGGCGGTTGGCCGGTGTATTACAGATCGTGAATCGCGGGGGGATCTCGCGCTCCTTGGCCTCGAGCGCGAACCGTTCCTTCCATCGGATGTAGCGGCGGAAGTTTTGCACGCCGGAGATGCGCGCGATGTTCGCCCGACGGAGCGGGATCCCGAGCTTCGCGAACTCCTCGGCGATCGTCGGGACGTTCTCATAGCGCGTCTTGTGGTCGGTGATCCAGCAGTCGTGTCCGGCCGCCGTGTAGCGGAGCCGTCCGCGCGCAATGCCGAGCGCCTCGAGCCGATCGAGCACGCGCATCGCGATCTCGGGCGGCTGGAGGTGGCGGCCGCCGACGGTATCGAGCAGCATCACGAAGCCAGAGCCATCGACGCCGAAGATCCCGAAGGCGAACGGGTGCTCATAGCCCCAGTCAAACGCGCCGAAGATCGTCCAATGTGAGGGCACTCGTTCAAGAACTGGAATGAGATGTTTGTCGCGCTGCAGCTCCTCGAGGCCGAGGCCCGCGCCGGCGTCCCAGTCGCCCAAGGCGAGCCAGCGGTATTCGAGTTCTGGCAAGAGGGCGAGTCGGGTCTCGTAGTCCGGGTCCGCGCTCATCAGCGTCGGGTTGTCACGGAGGGTGGCTTTGACGAAGGCGCGGGTGGTTTTGACCTTGCGGTTGTTGTCGGCTTCCACCTCGACGGCGCGGCCATCGTTGGGGCAGCGGGCGATGAACCGGCGTTTGATCCACGCGTGGCCCGGACCGCCCGGGTTGGCGGACGCTCGCATCATCCGCACGAGCCCCGGGGCGGCGGCACGGTTCCTGGACATCAGGTACAACCAGACGCGCTCTTCGGCGAGCTGACCCAGCTCGTCATATCCGATCCACGTGTATTGTTGGCCCTGGTACTGCAACGCTTCGGCGTAGGTGCCGCAGTAGCCGAATTGGTAGCTCGCGCCGGTTGGGAAGACCCAGCGATGATCGCGTTCGTTCCACACGCCGCCGGCCAGCGGGAAGGTCGCGAGTGAGCGATCGATCAGCTCGCGCAGCTCGGGGAAGGTGCGGCGCAGGATGAGCGCTTTGTACTGCGGGTGTTCGATCTGGCGCAGCCCGCCGTAGAGCAAGGCGTCGGACTTCCCACCGCCCGCCTGGCCGCCATATAAGACTTCGTATGCGGCCGACTGCAGGAAGACGGTCTGCGGGCCCGGGTGTGGATGCCAGACCTGTTCGTCTGTCATGTCTGGAACACATCCAGCTTGGCGACGAAGGCATCGATGAATGCGAACGCTTCGGCATCGATCGGCGTGTCGGCGGGCAGCTCGAGGTCGGGATCGATCGCGACGGGACGGCGATGGGTGCGGTCTTCGAGCACGAGCTGGATCGGGCGCTCGACGTGGCGGATCGGGCGCAGATAGATCGGATACTGGCGCGCCCACGACGGTCCGGGGAGCTGACCTTGGAGATCGCGCAACGCCTCGTCGTACGCCTCCATCTCGAAGCGGAGCGGATCGGCGGCGGTGGCGCGCGTTTCCAATTCCGCCGCGCCGGTCCGGAACGTGTTTGGGGTGAAGAGATCGCTCATGCTGTCGCCCCAGATCGTGCCGTCGGGCCGTGTGTTCGGCGTGCCTTTCGGTTGGTCTTTCGGCGGAGGGCGGAGGGGTGGCATACGCTATCGGCGGTGGCGGCGGGTGGCGTGGTAGGCGTCTACCAGCAGCTTATAGAGCGGGGCGATGATGCCCTTCTGGTAGATGGAGACTTTCCAGCTCTCGCTCCATTCATCGAAGTAGACGACGACGCCGTCCAAGGTGACCCGGAAGCGGTCTTTGCCAATCCGAACTTCGGGCGGTGGCGGTGCTTCCGCCTCTTTCGAGAACGGTAAACGCGGATAGAGCACGGGGCTTCCGGACGGCATGATCGCGGACACCGGAGAGTCCATACTGTGGCCATCATCCCGTTTGAATTTTGTCATTCACCAACACTCGATATTCGTAGAGGCCATCCTCGGGCGGCCCGACGTGGCGCTTGCTCATGGTATACCGGCCGAATCGCGGTTTGCGGAGATCGCGGAGCCGGGCGCTGATCGACGCCGTGGGGTCGCCGGTCAGCTGGGCGATCTGGTCGAGGGTGCGCCACTGGCCGTCCAGCATCACGGCGAAGATGCGCTTCATTTGCTTCGAGAGCCGGCCGGAATCCCGCTCGTGCTCGTACGTCTTGCCATCGAAATACATGTCGTTCTGCGCGAACAGGTCGCGCTGGTACGGATCGGGCCCTGGGGGCGGTGGCGGTGGTTTTCTCATCGGACGAGTCGGTATTCCCACAGACCGTGTTGGACGTGGCGGTATTCGATGATGTGGTTGCCGAAGCGGTCTTTGCGGAGATGGCGGATCTGGGCGCTGATCGAGGGCTCGGGATCGCCTGTGCGCTCGGCGATGTTGCCCAGCGTGTGCCAGTCGCCATCGAGCAGGACGGTGTAGACGCGCGCGATCTGGGTGCCTCGCCGCATTAGCGAACCCTCATGTTCGCGGCCGCCGGCCAGAGCTGCGCGATGAGGAAGAGGATGGCGAGGAGCACGACGATGACGAGCGTCGGCGTTTGCCATGGCTGGGGCATGTACATCTTCACGATCCAGAGCACGAGCAGGATGATGCAGATGGCGACAATGAGTCCGAGCAGCGTCATCGTGCCCTCCTCGGTAAAGGCCTCAGTAGGGGTCGGAGTCGTCTTGGGCATCCTTCCAGTCGCCGAGTGTTTGGTCGGCCTGCTCGACGCGCTCCCGCCATTCGGCGCGTTCCTTCGCGCGGATCTCGCTGCACCACTTGAGGAAGGCCGGGTCTACCATCTTGGCTTGGATCTCGCCGCGTACGACGACGAAGGCACTCATCTGATAGTGTTCGAGCCGCGCGAGGACCTGGCGGATCATGTCGTCGGTCTCGTGATCGCCGGCCGGTTCGGTCATCTGCAGGAGGGCCACGCGCATCTTCTGCATGGCGTTGGTGAACCGCCGGAGATCATGGAAGGCGTCGATCTGCGCCTCGTGCGGCATGTCATGCATGAACGTCGAGAAGCGCATGAGGCAGTCGCGGAGCTGGTCCTGATAGTCCCGGTCCTCGGCGTCTTCAGCCATGGCGTTGAGAAAGTCCTTATGGTTCGCGTTCATATCCATCGGCTTCGATCTCCTCCATCGTGAGGCGTTTCTCGTCCCGATCCTGGGCCACGGTGATCAGGCGTTCCACGCGTTTGACGACGCCCTTCATGGCACGATCGATCGTCTCATCGTGCAGGTGGTTATGGAGATTCCACTGCGTGGTTCTGGCATCAGCGCGGAGCAGTTTGAGCACATCCAACGGGATCTCGGTCATCCGTCCGGCAGTGTGCCGATCTCTCCCGGCTCGAGCGCGGCGATCGGCTGCTCGGCGTAGTTCAGCGCCGGCAGGATGACGACGCCTCGCAAGAGCGTGTGATCATGGCGCACCTTCTCGCCGTAATGGGCCGGCGCGACCTTCGAGATCAGCCACTTCGTCGTCTCGACCCGCAGCTCGTTCCGCTTCACCTCGACCATCGTCGTCACCGGCTCCTCGGCGATCTCGAGCATCCGATCGGCCAGCGCATGCGCCTGCTGTAGCCGCGCTTCCTTATATCGCTCGGCGAAGGCGGGATCCGCCTGCCAGTGCACCACGATCTGCTTCGTGATGCCCAGCTCCTGGGCCGCACGCGTGACCGTCAGCCCCTCGGCGATCAGCTCGAGCACCGCCTCCTGTAGCGGCTCACGTTCGCCCGCCCGGATCTGCCGCCGGAGCTGCAATCGCTTGGCTCTCATCGCGCCCCTCGCGACCGAGCCACGGCCTTCCGCTTGGCGTGGTAGTACTCGGGATGATCACGCCGATGATCGGCTGACCACTCCCACCGGAGATGCCTCGGCAGATCACACCACACCTTCCCCTTCTCCGGCAGCTCGAAGCCACCCTCAACAGGATCGAACCAGTGATCCTTCTTGATCTTGTTGGCGAGGAACCGGACGATCGTCCGCGTCGGGTTGATCCACACCTCCGTCACCGGCATCGGCTGCCACGACACCGCCGTCGCCCGATGAATCACGTGATCACCCTTCTGCAGCTGCAACGCCTGCTCGAGCGTCATGGCCCACCCGCCTGCCTCGCCCGGATCCGCTCCAGCACCGCCTGCTGCTCCACCACCTTCATCTCCTGGATCGCCCGACGCCGCGCCGCATTCCGCTCCTTCCGCGTCAGCTTGGGAACCGGCGGACCAGCCAAATGCTCCTCACACAACGGCCCCACCCCCTGCTCCTGCAACCGCGCACACCGCCAACACCACTTCTCCCCACGCGCACGCGCAGCCGCCGCTAGCTCCATGTCCCGCCGGATCGCATCCGCATTCGGCTTCCACATGGCCGGCACGGTACACCCACTAATACAGTTAGCAACTTGTCAGTGAACAGTACATAGGTTCAGACCGTAACCCTGGCGCCATACTGCTACGAAAAAGCAGCCTGAGCTTCATACTTTCCCGAGAATGTGAGAACACTAACGCGCCAGTAGGTTAATCCCCAAACCCACACGAGAACAATTCCTCAGCGGGGAAGAGCCCGGCCAGGACCCGGCACCGCGAGATCAAACCACCCGGAACCCCCGATCTAGGGCCTCGCGGCCCCCTGTGCGCCTCTGCGCCGCGCTCGCCGTCGCTGCGTACGCACGGATACGAACGCCGGACCACTGTCGAGTCTGTATCCGGCCGTACGATCCAAGCCAAATCAAGGTTCGGTCCGATCCGTTATCGGAAGGTTGACTGGTCCTAAGTCGTTTCGCCCCATATCCTTAGGCGCTCGAGCTGCTTGCGCGCGGGGGACAATCTGGGGGACGCAATCTTCAACGGAACGCGCGGCCGTGATGGGATCACGTCTCCCGATCGCGTTTCCTGGCTTCGTTTTACGTGACTTTCGGGCCCTCAAAAATCTTTTGGGTTTTTTTCTTAACCTATTGCGCGCGCTCTTGCATCTTCTTATTTTCCGGTAGGTTAGAAACGTAACCTAGTTGGTTCGGCTGGTATCGGTTGAGCCAAGTACATACGAAAGGTTAGCCAGTCCGTGGACAGCGTGCCCAAGGGCCGCTCGCGGTAGACGGCAACCGAGTAGGGCCTAGCCAGTCCCAGCGTAGCGGATGAGCTACGGACGAAGGACGAAACGGGCGTTAGTGCCCGTCTGCACGTGATGCGTGCACCGATGAGTCCAAATCCTTTCCAGGGTTGAGAAGATGCGTAGCGAGTTGAGCAAGGCGGACAGTGTAGTGCTGTTCAGTGGCGTTTCGGAGATTGACGGCCGGACACCGATTGTTGTGATAGCGACCGGGTTGCGTCGAGAGTCAGACAATCGCAAGACGGGTCCCATGGTCCAGGTTTGGATCCTTCGTGCGGACATGCTGCCAACGGAAGCGGTAGGCGCTCGCGCGGACGCTGGGATCTGTGGCGGGTGTCCGCACCGCAAGCAGGTTGACGGTGGGCGGACGTGCTACGTGAACGTAGGGCAGGCGCCGCAGGGGATCTTTCGCGCGTGGCAGCGTGGCGCGTATGTGGTCGCGGCTCTTGGCGAACTAGGCGAGTTGTTCGCTGGTCGTCTCGTGCGGTTGGGCGCGTACGGGGATCCTGCTGCGGTTCCTGGCGAGATCTGGGACGCGGTGCTAGAGCGGGCGGCCGGTCACACTGGCTATACGCATCAGTGGAAAGCGGCTCGCTTGCGTGGTGTGACGCGACATGTGCAGGCGTCGTGCGATAGCGAGGCGGACGCAGAGAAGGCGGTTGCGCTCGGACTGGGATATTTCCGAGTGAAGGCGCCGGGGGACAGGATGTTGGACGGCGAAACGTACTGTCCGGCCGATGCGAACCCGGGTTCAGTGACGTGTGCGACGTGTCTCGCGTGTTCGGGCAAGGGCGCGCGGATCGTGATTGATGTGCACGGTTCGGGGGCGAAGCATTTCAACAGGCGGGCACTAGCGGTGCTCGCGTAAGGACGAAACCGGCTTCGGCCGGTCTACCCGTAATGCGGGTACTGATGAGTCCGAAAGTCACCTTTCCAGGAGCGAACAATGGCCAGGAGCCAATGCCCGAAAGGGCACATCCTCAGACATGTGCAAGCGATTCGGATCGAGATCACCGAACCGATCACACCGCGGCGGACGTTGCCGAACGTTCAGCGTCGGATCCTAGAGCGGCTTGAACGGATCGAAGCGTTACTGGCCGAACGCGCGGAAGACGACGACGTTCGTGGGGGGTCGCTCTGATGCGCGTCCTAGATTTCCGGCCGCGATTCACGGCGACGGTTTGGGCGGCGACGTATGGGCCGCGCGATGAGATCGCAGGGTATTGGCTCGCCGAGACCTACCACGCAGAAACGCGCGCATGGTTGGATGTGCTGTTGCGGCGATCGATCGGCGAGGACGGCGAAGACTATTCCTGGTACGAGGTGGACGTTCGTATCGTGGACAATCGGCCGGAGCGCGACCCAATGCGTTGGGGACCTCGCTTGCCGTTCTACTGGTCAACCGACGCGAACAATGAGCGCGGGGACGATCTACCATTCTAGCAGAGGGGACGGGGAAACCCGTCTAATGCACAGGTCTGGTCCCAAGTCCAGACATCACCTTTCCAGAGGCAAAGCATGAATCACCACTATTACGCATCAACGGCGACCAACTGGGTTGTTGGGCCGACGCGCGTTGAAGCGATCAAGAAGGCCCTCGCGAACACGAAAGCCGATGGCTACAAGCTGGGCGATGGCGAGCAAGGCGGTACCTACGTGTGGACGTGTCGCGTGGATCTGCCGATGTCGGCGACGTACACCATTGAGAACTACCGGCCGATGTGGATAACGAAGCCCGGAGCCGATGGCGAACTAGAGTCAACGGGCGAGCTAGTGCCGATGAGCGAGTTCCAGTCCGGCGATTACAAGACCGCGCGCGGCAAGGTGCTGCGGCTGTCGCTCGTGAACGACTGACAGTGTCAGACCCCAGCGCTACCGTTGCGCTGGGGTGTACCACCGAATAGGTTTGAGTTGTAACCCATCACCTTTCCAGAGGTTAGCGAAAATGCGGAACGACATGACCCGCCACGTGCGGCTATGG
>Ga0126375_10000017_pt1 | contig 34342 bp, 31 predicted proteins | sample PanSoiMetPlot_14_FD_109577 | JGI IMG/M metagenome (GOLD analysis project Ga0126375, IMG submission 109577) | Tropical forest soil microbial communities from Panama - MetaG Plot_14 | ecosystem: Environmental > Terrestrial > Soil > Tropical forest | place: Panama | collected 2016-02-17 | reverse complement strand
TCGACCACCACGTTGCCGTACTCGACGCGCTTGACGATGCCGTTGACGATGTCGCCGATGCGGTCCTTGTATTCCTGGTACTGGCGATCGCGCTCGGCCTCACGGACCTTCTGCACGATCACCTGCTTGGCCGACTGCGCAGCGATGCGACCGTATTCGAGCGGAGGCAAGGGGTCGGCAATTGTGTCGCCGACTTGCGCGGCCGGATGGCGCTTGCGCGCCTCTTCGAGCGTAATTTGGTTGGACGGATTTTCCACGCTCTCTACCACCAGCATATGGCGGGTAAGACGCAGATCGCCGGTCTTTGGCTCGATCTCGGCATGCACGTCGGTTTCGGCGCCATAGCGCGAGCGCGCTGCCTTGGCGATCGCATCTTCCATCGCTGCGATCACGATCCCGCGGTCGATCGCTTTTTCACGGGCGACTGCGTCTGCGATCTGCAATAGTTCGAGCCTGTTGGCGCTGATAGCCATAGCTCATTCTCCTCCTTTGGCGGCTGGCCCCTGCGGCCGATGCCGTGATTGTCTCTCTTCGCGTCGTATTTCCTTCCGCACCTCGCGTGCTTCACGCTTGGCGGATTTCTCACGCCTTAAAGCTTTGGTTACCAGCTGATCGTTGAGCACAAGCTTGGCTTCGCTCATGTCCTCAATCGGCAGCAGGATCTCGGCTTCTTCGCCTTCGGCGGCGTCGTCGCGGCGAATGCGTGCAGCCTCGCCCTCCGTTCCGATTAGTACACCCCGAAACCGCTTGCGGCCAAGGATTGGCACTGCAGTTTCGATCTTGGCGACATGGCCGGCATAGCGCTCGAAATCGGATTTCCGCACCAGCGGCCGGTCGATGCCGGGCGAGGAAATCTCGAGCCGATAGGCCCGATCGATCGGATCGGCCACATCAAGAACCGGTGAAAGCGCGCGGGAAACGGCCTCGCAGTCTTCCACCGTCATGGTGCCGTCCAGCCGCTCCGCCATTATTTGCACGGTGCAGCCTTCAGCGCCGGAAACGCGCACCCTCACCAGACGATAGCCAAGCTGCTCAATCACCGGCTCGGCGATCATAGCCACACGCGCGGACAGCCCCGGCTCGATGATGAGCCGTGGTTCGCGCGGCGCGGCGTCGGAGGCCGCATGTGTTGGCAACGTGTCGCCTGCGGTCATTCGGTAATAAAAAAGAGCGGGCCCCGCGGGACCCACTCTCAAAACCCGTTCGGTTATGAGGGTGTCTAGTAACGACGCAAATATAGCGATTTCACGATCCGGTGCAAGGGTGGTGCTGGGTTAACGACTAACCCTTCCTTCAGAATCTGCCCTTAAATTGAGTAAAATCGCCAATTAGCCGATTTTTCAGCGTTTTACAGGTTTTAGTATGGGTGTTCCCCCCTCGTTGCTTCCCGAGCTGAAAGATGTCGTCCAGCATGGCTCAGCGGAAAAACGAGCGGAGACATTGCGCCGCATTACGAGCTTGTTTGTCGACGGCGCTCCCAGCTTCAACGTAGAACACATCAGGCTTTTTGACGATGTCATCGGCTGCCTGATTGAGGAAATCGAGGCTGAGGCGTTGGCTGAGCTCGCGCGCCGGATCGCACCAGTTGCCAACGCACCAGCCTGTGTAGTCAGTGCTCTTGCCAAGAACCATGACATCGCAGTTGCCGGTCCGGTCCTGAAACAGGCAAGGCTCACTGATCCCGACCTTACGTACATCGCCAAAAACAAGAGCCAGGCACATCTGCTCGCCATGTCGACGCGTCTCGGGATCAGTAAGGCGTTGTCCGATATTTTGGTCGAGCGCGGTAACGGTGAGGTGGCGCGCTCGATCGCCAACAATAGACACGCCCAGCTATCGGACAATGCGTTCACCAAACTGGTGAAACGCGCGGAACAGGACGGCTTGCTGGCGGAGAAGGTCGGAATGCGCACCGACATTCCGCCACGGCTCTTTCGTCGGCTTCTGATGCAGGCGAGTGAAGTCGTGCAGAAGCGCCTGCTCGCGAAAGCGAAGCCTGAAACCCAGGTTGAAATCAGGAGCATTCTCGCACAGGTCGTTGACGAGGTTATCGCGAAGGCCACGCCTTGCAACAACATGTCCGCGCTTACTGCAGCGCGCGCTATACACAAGGAACGCAAGCTTAGCGAAGCGGACATCGCGGAATTCGCTCGAAGCGGAGAGTACGAAAGGACTATTGCCGCTGTGTCATCGCTGTGCGCAGTTCCCGTAGAGGTCGTGGACAGCCTTATGAATGGAGAACGTCCTGATCCATTTCTGATTCTCGCGCGCGCGACAGGTTTCGGCTGGCCAACCGTTAAAGCAGTCCTCAATGCTCGGCCTAACGCGAAGCCTTCACCACAAACGCTAGATGTCGCGCGCGAGAATTTCGAGCAACTGACAACTACCACCGCTCAACGCGTTGTTCGCTTCTGGCAAGCGCGGCAGGGCACCGGCGAATAATCACGCGCGGCGAAATGTGAAATACATCGGTCGGCGCCCTTCGTGCTTGGCCTTAGCCTCGTAGCGGGTGCCGGCAAAATCCGGCCACGGCTTCTGCCAATCATCGGCGCGCTCGGCGGTCCAAATAAAATCTGGCGATCTCATGACGCGAGCAAGCGCGTAGACGGCGTAGTTTTCGATATCTGTCGCAAATCGTAACTCGCTGTCTTTTCTTAGAATCCGCGCGAAGCGCGTCAAGCTATCGTCCTGGATAAATCGCCGCTTCCAGTGCCGGCGCTTTGGCCAAGGATCGGGATAGAGCAGATCAATGCGCGAAAGCGCTGCCTCGGGCAGCCAGTCAAGCAGTTCACTGGCATCGCCGAAATGCAGCCGGATATTCACCAGCGATTTTTCGTCGATCGCAACCAGCAATTTGGCAATTGCATTGACAAAAGCATCGGTGCCAATGAAGCCGGTGCGTAGATGAGCTTGTGCCTGCCTAATCAAATGTTCGGCACCGCCGAACCCGACCTCGAGGCGCACGTCATCGACCGATGTTGCGAACAGCGTGCGCAGATCCGCAGGCGCGGATTTGGTGAGGTCAAGCGTCAGCCGCGGCAGCAGCGCATCGAACAGCACGGCCTGGCGCGGTTTGAGCGCATGGCCCTTCCGGCGACCAAAGAAGGCGCGAGGCGTTGTTGGCGATTTTGAATCCATCGGTCATCCTGCCGGCCACGTGCCGGACATCCAAGTCTTTCGTGAGTGTAACTATCAAAGACGTGGAAGGTCGGGACAAGCCCGGCAACGACGAATCATCCAATTGATCGATCCCCGCTTTCGGAGGGAACGGCTCACTTCACTGCGCGCGTGATTGCATCGGCAAGATCGGTCTTCTCCCAGGAGAACCCACCGTCCTGATCAGGGGCGCGCCCAAAATGACCATAGGCCGCGGTGCGCCGGTAGATCGGCCGGTTGAGCCTGAGACTGCGGCGGATATTGGTCGGGCGCAACGGGAACAACTCAGGCAATATTTTTTCTAGCTTGGCTTCGGGCACCTTGCCGGTACCATGGGTGTCGACCAGCACCGACATCGGATCGGCAACGCCGATCGCATAGGCGATCTGGATGGTGCAGCGTTCGGCAATGCCGGCAGCCACCACGTTTTTGGCGAGATAACGTGCAGCATAGGCTGCCGAGCGATCGACCTTGGTCGGATCCTTGCCGGAGAACGCTCCGCCGCCGTGTGGCGCATAACCACCATACGTATCGACGATAATCTTGCGGCCGGTGAGACCGCAGTCACCATCCGGTCCGCCGATCACGAAATTGCCGGTCGGATTGACCAGGAAGTCGGAAGGTCTCTTCGGCATCCAGTTGTGAGGCAGTGCGGATTCCACCGCGTCGGCAATCATACCCTTGATGAGGCCGGGTGTATATTTTTTGCCGTTGCGACTTTGCGCCTTGTGCTGCGTGGAGACCACGACTTTCGTGCAGCCGACCGGCTTGCCATTGACGTATTTGACAGTGACCTGACTTTTGGCGTCAGGCTGAAGATCGGCGAGTTGACCGTTGCGGCGTTTCTCGGACAGGACTTTTAGAATTTTGTGTGCAAAAAAAATTGGGGCCGGCATGAACGAGTTCTTCTCGTAAACTTCGCTCTCGGTGCAAGCGAAGCCAAACATCATGCCCTGGTCACCAGCGCCTTCCTGTTCGCCACGCCTTTTTTTCTTGGCATCGACGCCCATGGCGATATCGGGCGATTGACCGTGCAGCAATACCTCGATGTCCGCGCCATAGAAGGAGAAACCATCCTGGTCGTAACCGATATCTTTTACGACATCGCGCGCAATATCTGCGATCATCTCGCGATTCACGACGGTCTTGTCGCCATGCTTTTGAAAGAACGGCGACTGCCCGCGGCCTTCCCCAGCGATGACGATCTTGTTTGTGGTCGATAGCGTTTCGCAGCCAAGCCGTGTGTTCACGAGGCTGTCGTCGGCGATGTTGAGCTTGATGTCGTTTTCGATAAACGCGTCGAGCACCGCATCGGAAATCTGGTCGCAGATCTTGTCAGGATGACCTTCGGAAACCGACTCGCTGGTGAATAGAAAATTGGTGTGAGCCACCGCTGCAACTCCTCACGTCGCGCCACTAAATGCTGCGCCTTGTTATCTGCGGGGGGTTCTTGCAGTGGCGGAGGAAGAGGTCAAGATGCGGGCAGCAGTGGGCAGATACTTGTTGAAACGATGGGACTTGATCCCTGATCAATCAGCACCGGCGATCTGCTCGACCAAATCGACGATTCGGCGGCGCAGTTTGCTACTTTTAATGCGCATAAATGCTTTAGTCAGCGAAAGACCGTCCGATGTTGCTAGGAAGTCGGCGACATAGGCCGGCGAGGGTGCTTCACTCATGCCGCTATGGACAGGCGAATGCGGTGCGCCTTCGAAGAAAAATGAAACCGGCACCTGAAGCATATGGGCTATCTGCTGCAGCCGACTAGCACCGATTCGGTTGGTTCCCTTCTCGTATTTCTGTATTTGCTGGAAAGTGAGGCCAAGGGCATCGCCGAGCTTTTCCTGACTCATACTAAGCATCATCCGACGCATACGCACGCGCGAACCAACGTGCTTGTCGATCGGATTTGGTGCCTTCTTAGCCATCGATTTCTCCTGTACCCCCATTTTACAAGTAGTTGTCACAAGTAAATGCACCAAGGCAATGAGCGCATCCCTGCAACCGTAAATAATCCATATATTTCAGTAGCTTAAGTGCGACGACCATGAGGTATTAAATATAGATCACCGCGCGTGCAGCTTGATTTGTGCGCAGCAAACTTTAACTGTGCATTTGCAGATACGTTCAATCTATGCGCGAAGTCGGCGCCAGCCTACGACCATCAGGCTTACCGCCAGCACGAGAATAAAGAGAAAAATGCCATAGGCTGAATTTATCGTTGGCTCGATTGCGACCGGAAGGTGAGCGTCGACCACACCTTCGACTCCCAACGGCAATGCATTCACGATCCGCCCGACCGGATCAATGACTGCCGAAATGCCGGTATTCGCCGCACGCACCAGCGGCAAGCCCTCAGCAATGGCGAGAATACGCGCCTGCTGGAAGTGCTGATAGGGTCCCGAGCTGATGCCGAACCAGCCGTCGTTTGTGACATTGACCAGCCATCCGGGCCGCTCGCCACGCGGCACCGCGGCGCCGGGAAAGATGGCCTCGTAGCAGACTAGCGGCAACATTTTTGGTGCTCCGGCGACGTCTATCGCCCGCCGGTGATCACCCGAGAGAAACCCGCCAACGACCTTAGTCAGTTGCATCAGCCCGAGCCGTTCAAGCAGGCGTTGGAATGGCAGATATTCTCCAAAAGGAACCAGATGCACCTTGTCGTAAATGTCGCGGATCGAGCCATTGGGATCGATTACATAGACTGAATTGTAGGCACGCGGATCGTTAGCGCTCGCATCGGAAGGGGCGCGCACAGCGCCAGTGACCAATGTAGTGGAGGGCTTCAGTAACGCAGTGATCTGCGCGAGCGCACCTGGCTCACGTGTAAGAAAGAATGGAAAGGCAGCCTCTGGCCAAATCAAATGCGTTACGTCACGCAGGCCATTCGGTTGCGGCCCGGTTGCGCGATCGGACAGTCGCAAGTAGCGATCCATCACCTGCGCCTTGGCGGAATAATTGAATTTATCATCCTGCGGCAAATTAGGCTGCATGATACGCAGCCTGACGCCGCTGACGTAGCTCGTCGGGTGCGACCATAGCCTTATCGTTCCATAACCGACCAATGCCGCCAGCACGACGCCGCCGAAGAACAGTGGACGGCACGGATACCGTGTATCAGCCTTATTATCGGCGAGCACCGCTGGGGTCGCGCAAATGGCAAGACATAAAAAGGTGAGCGTCCAGATGCCAAACAATGAGACGCTCTGCGCCAGCACCAGCGGCTCAGCGAACGCGTAGCCAAAAGTGTTCCACGGAAATCCGCTTAGCCAGTGGCCGCGTAACCACTCGGCGCCGGTCATGGCGGCAGCAAGTGCCAATACGCGTTCGGGCCCACGTACCCAAATCAACCGGGCGGCGGTCAACCCGAGGGCAGTGTAGAGCGAGAGGTAAGCCGGCAAGCCAGCGATCCCCACCGGCAATAGCCATCCGAACGTCTTTACGTCGACTAGAAAGGCATAACCAACCCAGTAAAGACCGGCGAGAAAATAGCCGAAGCCAAAGCACCAGCCCGCCAGCGCTGCGGGTAGTGTGCCGCTCCAACGGTCTGCGGCCGAGCCGTCGACGAGCCAGATTAACACCGGAAACGTAACAAACAAAATAGGCCAGATGTTGACTGGGGCCATCGCCAGCACCGACGCGGCGCCGGCGACAAAGGCGATGATCGCGCGCCGCCAACCGGAGGCGAGAATGACGAGGTGGGCAAGGCGGGTGATAGTCACTAGTGAGGTGCACCTGCTCCAGAACCCGTATCCTTGGAAGCGGAATTATCGTCGTTGCTCGGGGAAAACGCAGGATTTCCGGAGGGCACGCTATCCGTCTCGCCACGTCGGCGTGGCTCGCGCGGTCGGTCGCGCCGCTCTTTTAGGCGCGTAATTCGCACACGTTTGACGCGGCGCGGGTCGGCATCGAGCACCTCGAACTCGAACAGGCCCGGCCCAGGAACGATTTCGCCGCGTACCGGCAACCGCCCTGCACACGTAACCAGATATCCTCCGATAGTATCGACTTCCTCAGCCGCCTCTCCGACGTCGAAGTCATTGCCGACCGTCCCCACCACATCCTCGATCGTTGCACGCGCGTTGGCAACAAAGGAGCCATCCGGTTGCTGCGCGACCGCGGGCGTCTCGTCCTCATCGTGTTCATCAGCAATTTCGCCAACGATCTGCTCGACAATGTCTTCGATTGAGGCGAGGCCGTCGGTGCCGCCGTATTCATCGACGACCAGCGCCAGATGGATTCGCGTGGCCTGCATACGCGCCAGCAAATCGATTACACGCATTGACGGTGGCACAAACAGAATCTCGCGTATAATCTTGGTGCCGGACAAAGGCATGCCGAGATTGACGGCTTTAAGATCGAGTCCGGCGGGCAGCGGCTTTTTGCGTTTCGCATTTTTGTCAGGATCCACGGCCGCGCGCGCCGTCATGAATACGATGAGATCGCGAATGTGCACCATGCCCACTGGATCATCGAGGGTGTCGTTGTAGACGACGAGCCGCGAGTGACCGGCGCCTTCGAACACGCGCACAAGTTCGCCGAGCTTAATATCCTGCTGGATGGCGATGATGTCGGCGCGCGGAATCATGACGTCTCCGACTCGCCGCTCGCGCAGTCCCAGGATGTTCCTGAGCATCCGGCTTTCTTCCGGCGAAAAACCGGATTCGCCCGGGCTCATGGCATCGAGGATGTTCTTAAGGTCAGCGCGTACCGTGTTCGACTTCCAACCGAACAGTGAACGCAACGTACGCAGAAACCAGTTCTCGCCTTCCTTGCCGGGTACCGGTACCGGCAAGTTGCGTGGCTCGAATGGCGTGCCGCCGGCAGAACTTGAACTGGATGGTTCGCTGTCAGGCATGGCGGGTCAGACGACCCCGAGATCGCGCTCGAAATAGGGATCGGGCATGTTGAGCCGCGACATGATTTTGCTTTCGAGTGCTTCCATCTCCTCGGCTTGCCTATTGGTCTGATGATCGTACCCCCTGAGGTGGAGAAAACCATGTACCGTGAGATGGGCAAGATGATGAAGGAAGGGCCGGTTTTCATCCGCGCATTCCCGTTCGAGCGTTTGATAGGCAATGACAATGTCGCCGAGCAGCCGCATCTCTTCGTGGGCCTTGTGATCCGACGCCGGGAACGACAGAACATTGGTTGGCTTGTCGATTCCACGCCAATCACAATTGAGCTTGGCGATGGTCAAATCGTCTGTAAGCACAATACTCACTTCGCCGCCCTCTGTTGAGAGCTCGGAAGCAGCGGCTAAGACAGCGTCGTGCACGATTTGCACGGCCATCGGTTGCGCTTCCCAAAGCGGCGATTGCGTTTGAATATCAATTTGCGGCGAGGACTTACGCCGCTTTACCGCCGGCCTCATCCCTTGCCCTCGCGCGCGGGCGTCCCACGATCATAGGCTTCCACAATGCGGGCCACCAATTCGTGACGAATCACATCCTCATGAGTGAATGCGACATGACCGACACCTTCGATGCCTGCGAGTAACTTGACCGCCTCAGCCAGTCCGGACGTCTGCCCATGCGGTAGGTCGACCTGGCTAGGATCGCCGGTGACGATCATTCGGCTGTTCTCGCCCAGCCGCGTGAGAAACATCTTCGTCTGCATTGACGTGGCGTTTTGCGCTTCGTCGAGGATTACTGCCGCGTTCGACAATGTGCGCCCGCGCATAAAAGCGAGTGGCGCTATTTCGATCTCGCCCGCTTGCAGTGCGCGCTCGACGATGCGTGCATCCATCAAGTCATAAAGCGCGTCATAGATCGGACGAAGGTAGGGGTCGACCTTTTCCCGCATGTCCCCGGGCAGGAAACCCAGGCGCTCGCCGGCTTCCACGGCGGGGCGTGACAGAATGATACGATCGACCTCCTTTCGCTCAAACATCTGAACCGCTTGCGCGACTGCGAGCCATGTTTTGCCGGTGCCAGCTGGTCCTGTGCCGAATACCAGAGAATGGCGTTTAAGCGAGCGGATATAAGCATCCTGTGCAGCGGTTCGGGCGCGCACCGGGCGCTTGCGCAGATTGATCTCCTCGAAAGCCGCACGCGGGGCTGCTGGGTCGTAGTCGAATAGCGAACCTTGCGCTATCGCCTGCCGGATGGCGCCTTCGACATCGCCCTGGCTCAGATCATGGCCATGCTTGAGCTGCTCATAGAGTCCTTCCAGTACTCGACGAGCTTGCTCGCAGGCGCCGCGCGAACCCGCGACCGTAAGATGATTACCGCGCTGTTCAGCCACCACGCCGAGGCGCCGTTCGATCAGCGCAAGATTCTGTCCATATTGTCCGAACAGGACTGAGGCGAGCTTATTGTCCTCAAAGGCGAGTACAGTCTGAGTGGTGGCCGTTTCCTCGGAAGCGGCAACGGAGGGAATCACAGAATCTGTGGTGCGCAAGGGTGGTTCAAGCTCCTGCTGTGGCAAGGACTGGCTCGGGGGTTTCAAGAATGCCGAAAAGACTGTTGCTGCCCACCTCGGTGATGGTCACGCCCTCAATCGATCCCATCATCTCGTGAGGTGCCATGACCTGGACTGCCTGCAAATACGGTGAGCGGCCTACCAGCTGCCCGAGCAGCCTGCCGGGCTTTTCCAGCAACACGTCGACGGTACGGCCGGCAAAACCGGCGTTGAAGTTGCGCTGGTGCCTTGTAACGACGGCTTGCAATCGCTGCAGGCGCTCGGATTTTTCTTCTCGCGGCACCTGATCGTCCATTTCGGCGGCAGGTGTTCCGGGTCGCGCCGAATACACGAAGGAAAAAGCACCGGCAAAACCCACTTCGTCGATAAGCGCCAGTGTATCGCGAAAATCGGCTTCCGTCTCGCCTGGGAAGCCTACGATAAAGTCGGAGGTCAAGGCGAGATCAGCGCGTCCGGTACGCAGGCGTGCAATCACATTGAGATAGTCCCGGCGCGTATGCTGGCGTTTCATCGCCGTCAAAATTCGGTCAGAGCCGGACTGCACTGGCAAGTGTACATAGGGCATCACTGCCGGCACCTCGGCATGAGCAGCCACCAGATCGTTGTCCACGTCGCGCGGGTGGCTTGTCGTATAACGCAGACGCAGAATTCCACGTACTTGTGCGAGGCGGCGCAGTAATTTTCCTAGCGTTGCGGGCCGACCATCGCGCCCGAGCCCATGATAGGCATTTACATTCTGTCCGATTAACGTCACCTCGCGCACACCAGCTTCGGTCAGCCGCTCCACTTCGGTGACAATCTTTTCGACAGGCCGTGAAACCTCGCTACCGCGTGTATAGGGTACCACGCAGAAGGTGCAGAACTTGTCACAGCCTTCCTGCACGGTGACGAAAGCCGAAATGCCGCGCTTGGCAATTGCATCCCGTGTGGGCGCGGCCAGAATTTCGAACTTGTCCTCAATCGGAAACTCGGTGTCGACAATCGAACCGCCGTTCTGGGCGCGCGCAATCATTTGCGGCAAACGGTGATAATTCTGCGAGCCGACAACCAGATCGACCGCGCGGGCACGGAGGATGATCTCCTTGCCTTCTGCCTGCGCCACGCACCCGGCGACCGCAATCATCATGTGCCGGCCATTGCGCGCGGCCGCCTCTTTCAGCTCGCGCATGCGGCCAATCTCGGAATAAACCTTCTCCACAGCCTTTTCACGGATGTGGCAGGTGTTAAGGATGACTAGATCGGCGTCGTCGGGACTTGCGGTCTCGGTGAAGCCGGCGGAGGCCAGGGTGTCCGCCATACGATGCGAATCGTAAGCGTTCATCTGACAGCCGAAGGATTTAATGTGGACGTTGCGCGATTTGCTCATACCGTCTCGGTGCCAAGCTTGTCCAATCTAGCCTGTCGTGACGGGATTTGTCCCGCGGGACCATATATTTGATTCTAAAACGATTTTTAGACTAGCCAGACGTTTTCTGTCCAAAATCCTTGCCCTAACTCGCGGACTAGGCAGCCAGCGGACGCCCGCGCAGGGCGCCCCCGAAAAGCCGGCGAACGGTCCCTTCCAGCCGTTTGGTTACCGCCTTGCGGTCGGTGCTGTGGTCGCCCAGTACCGGCTCGCCGTAAGCGACCAGAACGTCGACCGCGCCTTGTTCGATGAAGGCCTTGATGTGGGGTATGAAGTCGAGATCGCCATACCAGGCAACCAACGGTCGGTGTTGGCGTCCCATCGGAACCCCATGTTGACCGGTGTAGCAAATCGACATCGGCTGCATAAGTATGCCGTCTGCGGCGTTACTGCCTTTTTCCTCGACCGCGGCAAGCAACGCTGAGCGGAAAGGCAGAACATGGTTTCCGTCGCTCGATGTCCCTTCTGCGAACAGGACTACCGAGATGCCGCTTCTGATGCGCTTGATGATTTCGGCCACCGTGTCGCCAGTCTGATTGCGGCGCGTGCGATCAACAAACACCGTCCGCTGCATTTTGGCTGTAATACCGACCAGGGGCCAGCTCGCGATTTCGCGCTTCGCAACAAAGGCGATTGGCACAACCGAACCGATTACGAGAATGTCTGCCCAGGATACATGGTTAGACACGAACAGCACGGCGCAGCTGCGTACCGGAGCGCCAATGACACGCACATGGATCCGCAAGAGAGAGCAGAGCACGCGATAGTAGTTCGACGATATGAAACCCCAACCGGGCAAATTGAGTTTGTCGAGCAGCCACTGAATGGAGATCAATAGTGGCGTCATCGTGAAGAAGAATGCCGCAATGAAAAGCGCGCGCAGCATTAGCGTTTGGTCTTCTCATCGCTGAGCGGCACGGCGTAGAGCTCAAGCCTGTGATCGACCAGTTTATAGCCGAGCCTGCGGGCGATCTCTGACTGTAGACGTTCGATCTCCTCCGATTGGAATTCGATGACTTCGCCGTTGCGCAAATTGATCAGATGGTCGTGATGGATATCAGGGCTTGTTTCGTAACGCGCGCGTCCGTCGCGAAAATCATGGCGCTCGATGATGCCGGCATCCTCGAACAAGCGCATAGTGCGGTATACGGTCGAAATCGAGATTCGATCATCAACCTTGACGCAGCGACGATAAAGCTCTTCGACATCGGGATGATCGTCAGATTCTGCAAGCACGCGCGCTATAACGCGGCGCTGTTCTGTCATGCGCATCCCCTTGGTGGCGCAAAGAGCCTCGATGTTTTTTTTCTCCGCGATATTCTTGCCCGCGGTGTTCACGGCGCGTCTCTAACGTCTATTGGCCTGGCATTTCGTGGCTTTTCCTATCATATTGGCTGTGTCCGGCATGTGTCTATCAGGGTCATAAAAGATCGCGCCGGAATATAAGCGCGGCGGCAGCCTTGCCGCCGTCTTCGGAATAGTAGTTGGATCGGCGTGCCATTTCGCGAAAACCTGCGCGATGGTAAAGCCGGAGGGCGGGATCATTGCGTTCGTCGACTTCCAGAAAAACGGAGTGTGCGCCGAGGCCTGCCAGCCTGCGCAGGTGCAGATGAAGCAGTTGGCGCGCAACGCCCCGGCCGCGCTGGCGATCGGCAACTGCAACCGACAGGATTTCCGCTTCATCCTCGACTAGTCGCGACATGATAAAGCCCGCAAGTTTGCCGCCCATCATCGCACGATGAGCGATAACTTGCCGGTCGATCAAAAGACCCTCGACTTCCTGTTCGCTCCAGCCGCGCCGAAACGACGCACCATGCAGCGCTGCAATCGCAGAGGAGTCGCGTGCGCTCGCCTCCGACATTGCCGCTTCGCCGCGCGAAAAAAGACCAGTAATAAAATTGATCATCGGCGGGCCAATTGCACGGCGTCTTGCGGGTGAGCACCGGGATCGCGCAGGTAAAGCGGCTTTGGTGACGTGTCCGTGGCGGTCGCGGCGGCGCCGAGCCGCGCCACCCAGTCAATGAGAGGTGCGCCAAGTTGCTCGACGGCGCTAGGTGGACGCTCGCCCGCGGGCCATGACGCCGCGAGCTTGTTGGCCGCCGTCCCAGTGATGCGCGGCGCACCGATTGTCGAGACGCGCAGCGCCTCGCGCAATGGTGCGACGTGGGGCACGACCACAGTACGGCCACCAGGACCAAACACTTGCAAATAGACGTGGTCGTGGCGTGCCTCGATGGCCACGACCACCGGCAGCGTATCGTCAGCGGCGATGAACGGTGCAGCAAAGGCCGCGAGCGTCGACAAGCCGATCGCCTGCTTGCCGGCGGCAAGGGCAATACCGCGAGCGGCGGCGATACCCACGCGCAAGCCAGTAAAACTGCCAGGTCCTGTGGTTACCGCAATGCGATCAAGCGCGGAGACCTCGAGTTGGGCGCGACTAAGCATACGCTCGATCAGCGGCATCAGTGCTTCGGCATGGCCGCGCTGCATAGGCAGCGATTCCTGCACGCGTACGTCCGCATGCGCGGTGTCGAGCACAGCGACCGAACAGGCTTCGAGCGCAGTATCAATGGCGAGGACGCGCATTCAGAACCCGGGTGTCATCATCCGCGAAAGCGGTTGATCCAATAGCGCCGACGGTTCAATTGTACCTTAAAGAGCGTTCTGTGATGCCCTGCTATTCGCAGGGTTGGCCAAGTTACATTGGCCGGACCTCGACTACGTCGGGTACAAAATGGCGCAGCAGGTTCTCGATACCGTGCCTGAGGGTGGCCGTGGAGGAGGGGCAGCCCGAGCAAGCGCCTTTCATGTTGAGGTAGACAATGCCTTCCTTGTAGCCGCGGAAGGTTATGTCGCCACCGTCGCCCGCCACCGCCGGACGCACGCGCGTCTCGATCAGATCCTTGATGGTGGCGACGGTCTCCACATCCTTGGCGTCAAAAAATTCTTCAACTGCAGCTTCCGCGGACTTTGCATTCCCCGTAAGCAGCGGCGCACCGGACAAATAGTGCTCCATAATGGCGCCGAGTATGGCCGGCTTCATCTGCTGCCATTCGCCGCCGGTCTTGGTCACCGAGATAAAATCGGAACCGAAAAAAACACCGCCGATGTGGGGAATGTCAAAGAGGCGGGCCGCTAATGGAGACTGCGCCGCGCTCTCCCTTGTCGGCATATCAAGCGTGCCGGTTTCCAGCACGCAACGTCCCGGCAAGAACTTCAGCGTGGCAGGGTTGGGCGTAGCTTCAGTCTGAATGAACATTTGATCGCTCCTTGCCTCACGCGGGCTCAACGCCCACAGGCGGAAGAATTATGACGCATAAATGGCCCTTGCGGGCGCTGCGGTCAACTAGGCAAAAATCGGCCCCGCATCATGAGCTTGCGTCGATGTCCTCGTCGCTCAGATGCCCCGGTACAAGCGCCACAGGGATCGGAAATGTGCCGGCGGTCTTGGCCAGGTTAGAAACCAGCGGCCCCGGGCCTTCCTTGCCGGTACCGGCCGCCAGCACGAGGATGCCGATATCGGCATCCTCGTCGATCAGCTTGATGATTTCTTCGGCGGTATTGCCTTCGCGGATCACCCGGTCCGGCGTGATGCGTGCGATTTCTTCCGCCCGTGCCGAGAATTTGTCTAATGCGGCGTTTGCCGCCTCCCGCTGCTCAGCCATCATGATGTCGGCGACGCCGAGCCATTGCTGATTCCGATCGCCCGGTTCGATTACGCGTAGCATTACGATCTGCGATTTGGTGCGGCCGGCGCGCTTGGCTGCCCAATAGACCGCTCGATCGCATTCTTCAGTGTCGTCGATAACCACGAGATATTTGCGCTTATGGCCGGCCTCGTAGCTGCGACGCTTGCTGCTCATTGAACGCGAAGCTCCCGTCAGATTATTTTGGTGGTAGTGGATGCGCAAGCGGGCAATGGTGGCACGTCAGCCGCCGCGTCGACAAGGCGGGTGTCCCGCGCTGCAACTAGCGATGCACGAAACCGACGATATCCTTGACAGCCTTCATGGTTTCGGCGGCGATCGTTTGTGCGCGCTGCGAACCTTCGGCCAATACTGAATCGATATGCACCGGGTCCTCTACAAGTTTCTTCATCTCGGTGCCGATCGGTCCCAATTTGGCGACTGCGAGATCGACCAAAGCTGCTTTGAAGGTGGAAAATTGGCCGCCTCCAAACTGCCCAAGCACTTCGGATTTGCTCACGCCTTGTAATGCGGCGTAGATGCCGACCAGGTTGTCGGCCTCGAGGCGTGGCGCCAGCCCCTTTTCTTCGCTCGGAAGCGGCTCGGGATCGGTCTTCGCTTTGCGGATCTTTTGCGCAATAGCGTCGGCGTCGTCGGTGAGATTGATACGCGAATAATCGGACGCCTCCGACTTCGACATTTTCTTCGAAGCGTCCCGTAATGACATCACGCGCGTCGCAGGTCCCTGGATCAGCGGCTCGGGCTGCGGAAAGAATGCATTCCCATACCCATGCGCTTGGATCGATGCTGCGAAATCATTGTTGAATTTCTGGGCAATATCGCGCGAGAGCTCCAGATGCTGCTTTTGATCTTCGCCCACCGGCACGTGGGTTGCGCGATAGGCCAGAATGTCGGCGGCCATCAGATTCGGATAAACATAGAGTCCGACCGAAGCGTTCTCACGATCCTTGCCGGCTTTCTCCTTGAACTGGGTCATGCGATTGAGCCAGCCGAGTCGGGCGACGCAGTTGAACACCCACGCAAGTTCGGCATGCTCAGCAACTTGGCTCTGGTTGAAGATGATGTTCTTCTTCGGGTCAATGCCACAGGCAAGGAACGCCGCGGTCACCTCTCGTGTGGCCCGCGGCAATTCAGTCGGATCCTGCCAAACAGTGATGGCGTGAAGGTCAACAACACAATAAATGCAGTCATAGCGATCCTGCAGCGCCACGAACTTGGTGATCGCACCAAGATAATTGCCGAGATGCAGGTTGCCGGTCGGCTGTACGCCGGAAAATACGCGTTCCTTGAACGCCATCACCCGTCCTCTTCGATCCCGCGGAGCCATGCCATGCCGAAGGCGCGCGAGGCAAGGCCCTAAGTGCGCGCGCGCATTCCTGCCACGATTTCCCCGAGCTTTGCGACTCCGAGCGCATGCAATGCGGCGCCATAGATGGCAGCGCCGAATGTCACAAGGACGATTAGAGAGGTGAGACGGCCAGTCGATGACGATTCCGCCGCCGGGAAAATTCGAAGGGCGACGACCGCGCCAACAGCGACGGCTGTGCCCATAATTGCGGTAGCGACGGCAATACGGGGCAGCCGTTGCCGCGCATCATTATCAAGCCGCAACCAACGGCGTCGAAAAAGAATGCTGCCCAGTGCCGCAGCTCCAACCCAGCCAGAGGCAGCGAAGGCTGCGGCGACTCCGATATGCCCGAAGCGCGGAAACAGGAGCAATCCGCCAATAACAGCCGCCGCAAGCCCACACAATGCTGCCAGCATTGGAGTTTGTGTGTCTTCGTGCGCGAAGGAGACAGCGCCGAATGTTTTTTCCAGGGCATGGCCTGGCAGTCCGACGCTGATCGCCGCCAGTGCGCCGGCAACCGCCGCCGTATCGCGGGCACCGAACGCTCCGCGTTCAAACAAGCCGCCCACGATCGTATTGGCAAGCAGAGAAAGGCCGGCAGCGGCGGGCAGCGTCAGGCCAAGGACGATCTCGTAGGCACGCGACTGGGCCGCGCCGAGCTCGTGGTCATCGCCAGCCGCGACGCCGGCTGCAATCCGTGGCACGATCACCGCAGCAATAGCAACAGAAACGACACCGAGCGGTAATTCGTAGAGCCGGTTGGCGTAATAGAGCCATGAAACTGCTGCAGACGAGGCAGAGGCGATAGCCGTCGCTGCTATAAGCTTTAGTTGCGGCACGCCGGTGGCGATCAAACCAGGAAAAGCGCGCCTGAAAAAAATTTCTGTCTGATCGGGAGCATGCGCGCGAGAATGTTGCCACCGGTTGCCGGTCGACAACCATACTGTCACCGCCAAGACGAATTGAATTAAGCCGGCAACACTGACAGCAAGGGCGAGCCAGGAGGTGGTATAAAATTGATCAACCTCACCGCCAGGCAAGACGAAAAGCGCCAACAGCATTATCAGATTAAACATCGCTGTGCTGATAGCGACGGCACGAACCCGACTTTCCGCGTTAAGCGCCGCGGCAACCACTGCTACCAACCCCACAAAAACGATGTAGGGCGCGACTATGAACAGCAGGAAAGCCGTGAGCGACCGGCGTTCCCGGTCAAATCCCGGGGCGATGAGAGTAACCACGACGGGTGCAAAGAAAATCATGAGGAGGGCGCTGAAGCCGGCGATGCAAAACATCGCGAGCAGAACCCGCCGCGTGAAACGGGCGGCATTGGCTGCCCCGTTCTCGCTCGCTTGCACCTTGAACCAAATAGGCACGAAGGCGCTGTTAAGCGCACCTTCTGAAAGAAGGCGGCGAAAAAAATTCACCACCTGCAGCACGGCAAAGAAAGCTTCCGAATTCTGCCCGGCCCCCAACAATGCGGCGATCCAGGCGTCGCGCAAATAGGCCGACAGTCGCGACATCAGCGTGCCGCTGCCAACCGTGGTCATATCGCGTGCGAGGGACATAGAGTGATTCTTTGAATGGCACTGTAAGCCCGTTGACGAGCGCCCGTCATCCCGCGATGTACCCGCGCTTGCCGCAGCGCGTTCCCCCGATATAGTGCGCGCGGCATTCACGAGGACTATGCATGATTACTCTTCGCTACGATGTGCTCGGCATCGGAAATGCCATCGTCGACGTGATCGCCCGCGCCGAGGACGATTTTCTCGTTGGACAGGGTATGCACAAAGGCACCATGGCCTTGATAGACGAAGCGCGTGCCCAAGCAATCTACGCGGCGATGGGGCCGGCGATCGAAAGTTCGGGCGGCTCGGCAGCGAACACTGTTGTTGGCGTTGCCAGCTTCGGCGCGCGCGCAAGTTTTATTGGCAAGATCAAGGATGATGAACTTGGCCGCACCTTCGCCCACGATATTCGTGCGGCCAACGTTGCCTTCGATACGAAGCCAGCCAGCAGGGGACCTTCGACGGCACGCTGTTACATCATGGTGACACCCGATGGCGAGCGCACCATGAACACGTATCTGGGGGCGGCCCAGGATTTGAAGCCATGCGATATAGACGAGGCGCAGGTGGCAAGTGCTGCGGTTACCTATCTCGAGGGCTATTTATGGGATCCCCCACAGGCCAAGGAAGCGTTCGTGAAAGCGGCGGCAATCGCTCAGAAGAACGGGCGCCGCGTCGCGCTTACACTGTCTGATGCTTTTTGTGTTGACCGGTATCGCACTGAATTTCTCGACCTTATCCGCAGAGCTATTGTCGATATTGTTTTTGCCAACGAACGCGAACTGCACAGCCTTTACGAGACTGCCGACTTCGACAGCACGATAACGGCGTTAAGAAGCGACGCCAGGCTTGCGGTGGTGACGCGTAGCGAAAAGGGTTGTGTGGTGGTGGCTCGTAACGCCGTCGAATCGGTTGCCGCGGAACCGATCGGGAAGGTCGCCGATGTTACAGGCGCCGGTGATCTCTTTGCCGCAGGCTTTCTGGTTGGTCTGGTGCGGGGCAAGGATTATCGCACCTCCGCTCGCCTCGGCGGGCTTGCAGCGGCAGAGGTCATTCAACACATCGGTGCGCGCCCGGCGGTATCGTTGAAAGCGCTCGCGGCTGAGAATGGCCTACCGGTATAGGGCGCGTTTCCAAAATTTTTAGGTGAAGCCATTGCGTGAGATGCCAGCGTAAGCAGGCACCTCACACTGACCGCAAGCGCCCGTTGCTACATTGTCTGAGCGTGCATGCAAGGTCGTTGCAATTGTTAGGGGCTGCGCGCCAGGGCTTGCAAGTGATTAGTAACCGATTGGTAACCGAACGTGGTTACCGATTGGTGAACGGCCAATCCGAGGATGCAGAGCCCATGGAAAAGCGTAAGGCGATTGAAACTGCCGAGGGGACCCCGGCGAATCCGAACAACGCACCCGAGCAATTGCAGCCCAAGATTAAATTGCCTGTCGTCGGGTCGCCGTCGATCTCGGCGGCAGGGAAAGTGAGCGCCACAAATGCAGTCGTGGAGGCAACATCCGTCGAATCGGCCCAAGCGACAGCTGCCCAGAGTGAAACAAATGCACAAAAGGATGAGACCGCAGCCATTCCGCAAATTGCTGCATCGAAGCGTTTGCGCTTCGTCTTGCGCCCCCGCCGCAAACGTCATGTTGTGCTCGCCGCCTCGGTGGTGATCGCTGCGACACTCGGCGCGGTCGCTGGCATAGCGATTAGCGGCAGCTTCTCAAGGCCCGCGGCCATCGACGTCGCCACCGTTGAAGAGAGCAAGGCGATGCAGCAGTCTGTCGCGCGGCTTACCAAAGAAATCACTAGCCTGAAGGCGAGCCTCGAAATCGCCAACAAATTAGCCTCCAGTCAGATCGCGAAGGTCAGCGAGCGTCTCAACCGCGAGAGCCCCGGCATCACCGGCTCAGTGCCGCCCCCGCAGGCGATCCAACCCGCGCCACTAGCTTCCACGCCGCTTCCAACGCAACGGCCGGAAACCGCCGCCGACGAACTGCAGCCGCCACGCTTGGCGATCCTGACGGACTGGTCGATTCGCGAAACGCGGGACGGTTACGTCTACGTGCAAGGTCATGGCGACGTTTATCAGGTTGTACCCGGCGCGCCCCTGCCCGGCCTCGGTCCGGTCGAACAAATCAAGCGGCAAGACGGACGTTGGTTGGTTGTAACGCCGAGAGGGATTATCGTGTCGATGCGCGACCGCCGCTATTTCGAACAATTCTGAGAAACGCTTGTATGAGGAATGGCGGGGTCTGCGCGCCGCTCTTCATTTGCGCGTGAGGTCGGTAGCGAGCTCTGCAAAACCATGTCAGATTTCCAGCGGCTTGTCGGCGCGGATGATTATCATGCATCACGCAACATCGACGCTACTTGCGGCAGCTATTGTCATTGCGGCCGCGACACAAGCTCAGGTGCAAGAAGTTGCACCCCCGGTTGCCAAAACCGAGATGATGCAAAGTTGCCCCGGTCTGGTGGCTGCGCGGCCACCCGTGGTGGCTGCCGCGCAGAGGCTTGCTGCGCTTAATCACGATCAGGTTCGTCTTAGCTACGTCGGGCATTCGACCTTTCTAATTGAAAGTTCGCAGCTGGTGCGCATTGCCACCGACTACAACGACTATGTCAAGCCGACTCTGCTTCCCGACATTGCGACAATGAATCACGCCCATTCATCGCACTACACATTGTCGCCCGACCCAGGCATTAAATATGTGTTGCGTGGCTGGGCGGATGATCAAAACCCTGCTCGCATCGATCTGCAATACAAGGATGTGCGTGTGCGCAACGTCCCGACCAACATTCGCACGTTTGAGGGTGGGACCGAGCGCCACGGCAATTCGATCTTCATCTTCGAGGTTGCCAATCTCTGCATCGCCCATCTGGGGCATTTGCATCACACGCTTACACGACAACAGCTCAACGAGATCGGCCACGTCGACATCGTGATGGTGCCGGTTGACGGCTCTTATACGCTCGACCTGAACGGCATGCTTGAGGTGCTGCACGCGCTCAAGGCTCCATTGATGGTTCCAATGCACTATTTCAGTGCCTACACGCTTGATCGATTTCTGCAACGCGTCCGTCAGGATTGGGAAGTGGAAATTGCCGAGATTCCATCACTGGTAGTATCCAAGACAAGCCTCCCGCTAAGGCCGAAAGTTGTCGTTCTACCCGGCCATTAACTGGTTGAGTGTAAATACTTGAACTCGGCGTGCGTCAGGCCGCTATTCACATTTATCAACAGCGCCCATTGACGTGACGGAACCCATGATTACTTGTCGCGTTCTTGGTCCCCTTATTTGCAAGATATTGAGGGATTTTTCATGGTGCAAACTTGGAGCAACTGGAAACGATTTCCCGATGCACAAAGCGGCGAACATGTCGAAGCGCCAATTGGCCCCGGAATCTATGAAGTCCGCCATACAATGACTGGTCGGGCTGTTGCATTTGGCCACTCAGCGAATGTGGCCAATGCGCTCGCCGATCTGAAACTGAAAGATGTCAGCACATTCAGCCGGCTCTTCCGCAAGCAGGCGTTGGTGCCGCGTGTCGCTGATCTCGAATATCGCACATGCGCGGCGACCACACGTGCCGAAGCAAAAACCGCCGCGCAACGCCTGATAGGCCTTCGGCAGACCGCGTGGCGCCGTCGTATGGACCTAGGATGAGCCTTACGCCATTCCAACTGAATTCCCGCTTATCAACCGGATTTGCGGTCGGCCATGGTGCCGGCCGCTTTGTTTTTGCGGGTTTCGACTGCAGCTTTCAGTCCTTCGGCGACTTCGTATAAAGTCACGCTGGCCGAGGGGATTTTCCGATGTTGAGTGCAGAGCAGAATGATCTCATCACCCGAACCGGGCTGGGCACGCCCGCGGGCAGCTTGATGCGACGCTATTGGCAGCCGGCGGCGCTGGTCGACGAACTTGCCGGCAATCACCCGCTCAAGCCTGTCCGTCTGTTTGGCGAAGACCTGGTGATTTTCAAGGACGAACACGGACGCTATGGTCTGATTGGCCGTCAGTGTCCGCATCGCGGCACCGATCTCGCTTATGGACGACTCGAAAACGGTGGCCTGCGTTGTGCCTTTCACGGATGGCTCTTCGACGTGCACGGCAGATGCCTAGAGACCCCAGCCGAGCCTGACGACAGCAACCTCTGCGCCAACATCTGTCAGAAATCGTATCCGGTGGTTGAAAGAAGCGGCATTCTCTTCGCCTATCTCGGTCCGGGCGAGCCGCCGGCATTCCCGTATTTCGATTGCTTTATTGCCCCCGACAGCCATACCTTCGCGTTCAAGGGAATGATCGACTGCAACTGGCTGCAGTCGCTTGAAGTCGGCATCGATCCGGTGCACACATCGTTCTTGCATCGCTTCTTCCACGACGAGGATCCGAGCCAAGGTTACGGAAAATTATTTCGCGACACCTCGCGCGATTCCGACATGCCAATGTCGCGTATCATGCGCGAATTTACGCGTCCGCGCATCGAGATCGAACACACCGACTTCGGCTTCAGGCTGGTAACGCTGCGCCAGGTCAGCGAAGGCAACACTCATGTGCGCGTAACCAATCTGGTGTTTCCCAATGCATTCGTCATCCCAATGAGTCGCGAGATGACGATAACGCAATGGCACGTGCCGGTCGACGATGAGAAGCACTATTGGTATGCGATCTTCACAAGCTTCGGAGCGCCCGTCGACAAGAATGAAATGCGGCGCCAGCGCTTGGCGCTCTACCAATTGCCCGACTACATCCCGAACAAGAACAAGAGCAATAATTACGGCTTCGACGTGCATGAGCAGGAGCACGAGACCTATACGGGTATGGGAGCAGACATCAACGTGCATGACCAGTGGGCTTGCGAGTCGATGGGTGCAATCCAGGATCGCACCAGCGAACACCTCGGCACCTCGGATAAAGCGATCAGCGCGTATCGCAAGCTTTTGCGGCAAGCAATTGAAGAGGCTGGAAAAGGCAAGAAGCCGATCATGGTGCTCGATGCTGCGCGGGCGGCGAGCATCACGGGTCCGGCCGCGATCGACGGCATAGGTCCAGCCGACGACTGGCAAGGCTATTGGCGGAAGAGCGAAGCGAGCAAGCGCCGAGCCGCGAGTTGGGTGAATGGGCACTAGGCAGTAATGTCCCCCCGGTGGCGTAAATCGGGGAGCTTCGTAGAACGCCACGACCTATGGGACGAGGCGCAGGCAAAAACCGCCGCGCACATCGAGCGTTTCTTCGCAAAAGAAAGGCTTGAAGTCGTACGCTTCTCGTTCGCCGACCAGCACGGTGTTTTGCGCGGTAAGACCTTGCTTGCGGGCGAAGCCGCGCAAGCGATGCGTGCGGGCGTCACCTTGACTACGACGCTGCTCGCCAAGGATACGGCGCATCGCACAGTCTATCCGGTGTTCACCCCAGGCGGCGGTTTCGCCACGCGGGAGATGGAGGGCGGCGGCGATTTCGTGATGGTCGCCGACCCGTCCACATTCCGGATCCTGCCCTGGGCGAGCAAGACGGGTTGGCTGTTGTGTGACATCTATTTCACCAATGGCAAGCCGGTGCCCTACTCAACCCGGGCACGCTGTCGCGACGCCCTCACGGCGCTTGGCAAAGCCGGGTTCGACTTTGTCGCTGGACTGGAAATCGAATTCCATCTGTTCAAGCTCGAGAATCCGCGCCTGACGCCGTCCGATGCGACCTGGCCGCCGGAAGCGCCCGAGATCAGTCTACTGACCCAAGGCTATCAATATCTCACTGAGTCGCGCTTCGACATGCTTGATCCAGCGGTCGAGATTCTCCGGCGCGGGGTCGAACAACTTGGCCTGCCGCTGCGTTCGGTCGAGGTCGAGCTGGGCCCCAGCCAGTGTGAATTCACTTTTCGTCCGCAGGAAGGACTGACCAGCGCCGATAGCATGGTTTTATTTCGGTCCGCGGTGAAGCAGATTGCGCGCCGCAACGGTTATCTGGCCAGTTTCATGTGCCGGCCGGCGCTGCCGAATGTGATGTCCAGCGGTTGGCATTTGCATCAGTCGCTGGTCGAAGGCAAAACCGCGCGTAACGCATTTGCCTTCGACCATCCGGACGTACTCTCAGCCGTAGGCAAGTACTATCTCGGCGGCCTGCTGGCCCATGCGGAGGCCGCTGCCGCCTTCACTACGCCGACCGTCAATGGCTACAAGCGGTACAGGGCTTACTCGCTTGCTCCTGACCGGGCCGTCTGGGGACGCGACAATCGCGGCGTAATGATCCGCGTGCTTGGTCAGCCGGGCGACCCGGACACACGTCTGGAGAATCGCGTCGGCGAGCCTGCCGCCAACCCTTATCTCTATGTGGCATCGCAGATCTATTCCGGTCTCGACGGTATTGCGCGCAGGCTCGATCCTGGCCCCTCGGCAGACACCCCATATGAGGCCGTCGCCGCGCTGTTGCCGAAAAATCTGACCGAAGCCGTGACCGCGCTGCGCGTCGACAAGGTCTTCTGCGCCGGCTTTGGATCGGGATTTGTTGATTACTACACGCGCATCAAAGCTGCCGAGCTTGAACGCTTCCGGAAAGAGGCCGCTGATAGTCAAGCTGATGTGACGCCTTGGGAGCAAAAGGAATACCTGGATTTGTTCTGATGCCCTGCGCACTTACGCCAGACAAGGTGAAGCTCTACGACAAGGAACTCGGGCAAGTCATCAGCTTCGCACATAGGCTATCTTCCGCGGACGCGTGAAGCCGCGCCCTCGGCGCTTGCTACGGCAATTTTGGCATTACGGAGGCTGTTACTTCAGAGCAATGTCGGTGCCCGATGGTCGAGGTGGCTGGGTTGAGAGCGTCGAAAAGATCTGCAATTGAGTGGCTTGAACGCCGGCAGATTGCGCGTCAGACGTCCACGCTCGCCGCCAGAGCATTGTCCTGGATGAATTGCCGGCGCGGCTCAACCAGATCACCCATCAACTGGTCGAAAAGCACGTTGGCTTCGTCGACTTCCTTTATCCGCACCTGCAACAGCGATCGCGCGTTGGTGTCGAGCGTCGTGTCCCACAATTGTTCGGGGTTCATCTCGCCCAGACCCTTGTAGCGCTGCAGCGAAAGACCCTTACGTCCGGCGGCGATGATTGCCTCAAACAAACCGACCGGACCGTGGATCGCGATCGTTTCATCCTTGCGGCGCAACATGGCCGGCGGTGTCGGCCGTGGAAAAATCTGTTGCAGCGAAGCCGCAAACTCATCGAGCTTGCGGGCATCGACTGAGCCGATCAGAGCCTGATCGATGACCGCGACTTCCTTGACGCCGCGGACCGTACGCTCAAAATGGAAACCGCTCTCATCGAACCCGCCCTTCCAGCCGCGTTCAGTTTCTTCCTCCAGCGCATCGAGCCGTTTGGCGATATAGTTGGCTGCGGCAGTACCTTTTTTTGCGTCACTAGCGACACCCGGATTGAGAACACCGGCTATTGCCGCCTGTTCGATCACCTTGCGATTGTAGCGGCTGTGCAGATCGCTCAGGATGCCGCGGATCGAGCGCGCTTCCTCAGTAAGCACGCGCAAGTCGACGCCTCCCCGCTCCTCGCCGGAAGCGAGCCGAAGCACTGCATCCTCGAGACCAGCCGTAATCAGATAATCCTCGAGAGCGCGCTCGTCTTTCAGATATTGCTGGGATTTTGCACGCGAGACTTTGTAAAGCGGTGGCTGTGCAATAAAGACATGGCCGCGTTTGATCAATTCTTCCATCTGCCGGAAGAAAAACGTCAAGAGCAGCGTGCGGATGTGCGAGCCATCTACGTCCGCATCGGTCATGATGATGAACTTGTGGTAGCGCAGCTTGTCCGGATTGAACTCGTCGCGTCCGATACCGGTCCCGAGCGCCGTGATCAACGTTCCGATTTCCTGGCTCGACAACATCTTGTCGAAGCGCGCGCGTTCTACGTTCAAAATCTTGCCGCGCAATGGCAGCACCGCCTGGAATTCACGATTGCGACCCTGCTTGGCGGAGCCACCGGCACTATCACCCTCGACGATGAATAGTTCGGATTTAGCAGGATCGCGTTCCTGACAATCAGCCAGCTTGCCTGGCAATGACGAAACATCCAGCGCGCCCTTGCGGCGGGTCAATTCGCGCGCTTTCCGCGCTGCCTCGCGGGCGACGGCTGCTTCTACGACCTTGCCGACAATGACCTTGGCTTCCTGCGGATGGATTTCGAACCAGTCCTGCAGAGCCTGATTGATGACATTTTCGACAACAGGACGCACTTCCGAGGACACCAGCTTGTCCTTGGTCTGCGATGAGAATTTCGGATCCGGCACCTTGCAGGAGAGCACGGCGGTAAGCCCTTCACGGCAGTCGTCACCGGTGAGCGCGACTTTCTCCTTACGCGAAGTACCGATGGTTTCGGCGTATTGAGTGATCTGACGTGTGAGCGCGCCACGGAATCCAGCGAGGTGGGTACCGCCGTCGCGCTGCGGTATGTTATTGGTAAAGCAAAGCACGCTTTCGTGGTACCCGTCATTCCACCACAGCGCGCATTCGACCGTAATGCCTTCGCGCTCGACCTTAATCATTATGGGATTCGGAACGAGCGCGGTCTTATTGCGATCAAGAAATTTCACGAAAGCTTCGACACCGCCCTCATATTTCATTTCCTCGCGCTTTTCGACGGCGTGACGCTGGTCAGAGAGAATAATGCTGATGCCTGAATTAAGGAACGCCAGCTCGCGCAGGCGATGCTCAAGCGTCGCAAAGTCAAACTCCACCATGGTGAAAGTCTTGGGCGAAGGCAGAAACCTAACTTCGGTTCCGCGCTTGCTCTTGGCATCGCCACGCGCTTTGAGCGGAGCTGCCGCGACACCGTCGTGGAACTCCATGAAATGTTCTTTACCGTCGCGCCAAATGGTGAGCTTGAGCCAGCTCGACAGCGCGTTCACCACCGAGACGCCAACACCGTGCAGCCCGCCAGAGACCTTGTAGGCGTTTTGGTCGAATTTTCCGCCAGCGTGCAGCTGCGTCATGATGACTTCGGCTGCAGACACGCCTTCACCCTTGTGAAGGTCAGTCGGGATGCCGCGGCCGTTGTCTCGCACTGTGCAGGACCCATCCGGGTTAAGCGTGACCGCGACCTCAGTCGCAAATCCCACAAGGGCTTCATCGATGGCATTGTCCACAACCTCGTAAACCATATGATGGAGGCCGGAGCCATCATCGGTATCACCGATATACATGCCCGGCCGCTTGCGCACGGCATCGAGTCCTTTGAGGACCTTGATCGACTCGGCGCCATAGTCGGAAGGGTTTTTGCGGGCCGGTTCAGCCATGGGTGACACCCTTAAACGGGTGGAAAAATTGAGTCGGAATGAGCGGTTTGTCTGACACGAAAATTGAACCTCGTACAGAGCAAAGTAATTAGCTTTAATATGTTGATTTAGCAGCGTTTTTTAAAGAGGAAGCAGGTCCAAATCCCCACATTTTTTGCCCTGCTTTTTGGCCCGAATCAGCTGCGCTGCGGGGCGACCGATCTGCTTAGCGAGTCTGTGCTGAAGCGCTGCAAGTCAACCGGAGCATCGGAGCGCAAGTTTTCTAATCCGGCGGCATGCGAGATGAAATTGAGGCGTCGCAAGTGCTGGAACTCGAGCCGGGAAAAGGCTTATTGAACACGGAGAGGGCGGCTGCCTAATTTCGATACACTCGAGATAGTGCGAGTTTTTCGAACGCGCAATTAAGTTCGCTTTTCACTCGATTAATTGCCGCATCAGTACTCATAAACAGCCCCATACTCTTGATGGGATAAAAGCAATGGGCGAGGGTTCCTATTTTTGAATAATTGATCGTATTTCGATTAACAGAACGTGAGCTGCTTATGGGACCTTGTCTACGCTGGTTCTACTGTTCCGCTGTGAACCACAAACACATTTGCGCCCCCGATGATATTGCCGAATGCAACGGGGTCGGCACCGGTCATCCAGACTTGTGCGCCCAGCGACGATAATGCGCCGTAGAGAGCCGTGCGGCGTATTGGATCTAGATGAGCGACAACCTCGTCTAGCAGCAGCAGTGGCGCAAAACCGGTCATCTGCTTGATCAAACCGGCGTGCGCGAGCACAAGGCGAATCAGCAATGCCTTCTGTTCCCCGGTCGACGCCTCGGCAGCAGGGATCTTCTTGGCCGTGTGGCTCACAACCAGATCGGATAAATGCGGACCATCGAGCGTGCGTCCGGCGGCTGCGTCGCGTGCACGATTTGCCTTAAGAAGCGCGCGGTAGCGATCCTCGATCTCGACTGCGTTGTGATAAGCCAATAATTGCTCCATCCAACCCTGCAGAGCAATTTCGGCCTGCGGAAATTCCGGTGCCTCACCCCGCACGGCATCAAGTGAGACTGAAAGACGCTTGACGGTTTCCGCTCGCGCGGCGGCGACGGCGACTGCAACTTCGGCCGTTTCATGCTCAACTGCGTCGAGCCAATGGGAATCGCCCGGCGTATCTTCCAGGAGACGGTTGCGCGAGCGAAGTGAGCGCTCTAGCGCTGCGACACGGGTCGAATGTTGGGCGTCAACCGCCAGCACAAGCCGGTCGAGAAATCGCCGTCGCTCAGAGGCCGGGCCGTTGAAGAGCAGATCCATGGCCGGCGTCAGCCACACCACGCGAACGTGGTCGGCGAAAGCCGTTGCCGAGCCGACGCTTTCGCGGTCGATACGGCATTTGCGTACGTGTACAGATTCCTCGCCGGCCAACGGATCGATGCCGGTGCCGAGCGTCGCAAGCCCCAGCATGCCTTCAGTTTCGGCCGAGACGGCCCACGCGCCATCCCCTTCGGCAAAAGCGAGTTCTTCCATGGTGGCACGCCGCAGTCCGCGGCCCGGCGCAAGCAGCGAGATTGCCTCGATTAGATTGGTTTTTCCGGCGCCGTTGGGACCCGTGAGCACCACTGGCCCGGCACGGTCGACTAGAATTTGCGCGGCGTGATAGCTACGAAAATTGGTCAGCGTCAGACGATGAATGAAGGCCGCAGTCATCTTGATCTGTCATTCCGGGGTGCCGCGAAGCGGCGAGCCCGCAATCCATACTCGCAGAGCGAGGGTTATGGATTTCATCCACGCCTCTGGCGTGCCCAGGATGACGGAGAAAGAATATCGGCGAGCACCCAGCGAGGCTATCACACTCTCATCGGCATCAGTACGTAGAGCGCGCCTTTCGCATCCTTGTCCTGGATCAACGTCGGTGAGCCCGGGTCGGCGAGCTTGAGCACGGCGACTTCGCCGTCGATCTGCGCAGCTATATCGAGGAGGTAGCGCGAGTTAAAACCAATATCGAGCGGGTCGGCATCATACTCGACCTCGATGTCTTCGGTTGCACTGCCAGAATCGGGATTGGTTACCGACAATACCAGGCGGCCGCCCGTGATCGAAAGCTTGACCGCGCGGCCGCGCTCGCTTGACACAGTCGATACGCGGTCAACGGCAGCTTCGAAATCGTTTTTGTCGACGACCAGACTTTTATCGTTGTTGACCGGAATCACCCGAGCGTAGTCGGGGAAAGTGCCGTCGATCAGCTTGGATGTGAGCACCACATTGCCGATAGCAAAGCGGATCTTGCCGGACGAAAGTTCGACCGCAACATCCCCTTCGCCGGTCTCGATAAGGCGCTGGACTTCACCCACAGTCTTACGAGGCACAATAACGCCGGGCATGCCCGCGGCGCCCTCGGGTAAAGGCAATTCCATCTGTGCGAGGCGGTGCCCGTCGGTTGCTACGGCGCGCAGCGTACCGGATTTGGCCGTGCCCGCTGTGTGCAGATAGATGCCATTGAGGTAGTAACGCGTCTCCTCCGTCGAGATCGCGAACTGAATCTTCTCGATCAACCGTCTTAAATCGGCTGCAGCGAGCTTGAAAGAATGGCTCATTTCGCCAGCGGCGAGATCGGGGAAGTCGCTTTCCGGCAATGTTTGTAGCGTGAAGCGCGATCGCCCTGCGCGCAGGGAAAGCACTGCGCGGTCCCCTGAGGCTTCGAGGACAATCTGCGCGCCCTCAGGCAGTTTGCGGACGATTTCGTAGAATATATGCGCCGGCACAGTCGTCGATCCGCCCGGCGAAACCTCGGCCGTGGTCGAGTCCGTGACCTCAAGATCAAGATCGGTAGCTTTCAGGCTCAACTTGCCACGGTCGGCCTTCACCAGGACGTTGGCTAGAATTGGAATGGTATTACGCCGCTCGACCACCCGATGGACGTGGCCCAGCGACCTCAAAAGCTCTGCACGCTCTACGGTAACTTTCATGGGAAACCCGCTTCGGCGCCTTCGAAAAACTAAAACCAGGCGCAACGGCAAGCCGGCGCCCGCGGAATGCGAAGCCGGGGAGCAAAGGTGACTAAAGAGAGAGTTTTTCGCAAGGGTCGGTTTGGGGCCCCGTGGTGTATCCCCAGGCGTCCACAACACTTTGCACAGCAAAAGGCCCCATCCCCAAGCAAGGACGGGGCCTTTTTCCCAATTGAAGGTGCCAGCCTATTCCTGCAGTTGCCGCTTGAGAATCTCGATTTCCTCCGCCAAGGCCATATCGTTGCTCACTAGGCCTTCGATCTTGCGCACAGCGTGCAGGACGGTGGTGTGATCACGGCCACCGAAGCGTCGCCCGATTTCGGGTAGAGAACGCAAGGTGAGGGTCTTCGCGAGATACATGGCGACCTGTCGAGGCCTGACGACATTCGCAGTGCGCCGCGATGACAACAGGTCGGAGCGGCTTACATTATACTGGCGAGCCACGACCCGCTGGATGTCCTCGATCTTGACCCGCTTTGGCTCCTGCGGCCGGATGAGATCGCGCACTTCGCGCTCAGCCATCTCCAGCGTCACGGCGTAGCCAGTGAGCTTGTTATGCGCGAGGAGGCGGTTAAGCGCTCCTTCCAGATCGCGGCCATTGTGGGTGACGGTCTTTGCGATGTAGCCGAGCACCGGCAAGGGCACGTCGAATGCAGGATGGTGCGCCCGCGCCGCTAACACCCGAGCCTTGAGGATTTCGAAGCGCAATTCTTCGCCGAGTGGCCCCATTTCAACGACCAGCCCGCCGGCCAACCGTGAGCGCACGCGATCATCCAAGCTTTCCAGGTCCGATGGTGGGCGATCGGAGGCGATAACTACCTGGCGCCCAGCATCGATCAGGGCATTAAGGGTATGGCAGAATTCGGCTTGGGTCGATTTGCCTTGCAGGAACTGCAGGTCATCAATGACCAGCACGCCAATGCCGCGCAGCGCCTCCTTGAAAGCAAGGGCCGTTTGGGTACGAAGTGCCGAGACAAAGCCGTACATGAATTTCTCGGCGGTCAGGTACAGCACCTTGCGTTCACCCGCAGCATTCCCCGCCCAGGTCACGGCCTGCAAGAGATGCGTTTTGCCGAGCCCAACGCCGGAGTGGATGTAAAGTGGGTTAAACATCACGGCATCGCCTCGCTTGGCGCCCGCGACTTGTTTGGCAGCTGCGTGAGCGAGAGTATTGGAGCGGCCTACGACGAACGTATCGAATGTCAGGCGCGGGTCGATCGGCGAGCCGCCGAGCGCCTCATGCACGCTCGAATCGCCGACAGCGAGGGCTCGGCCATTGCCATTGCCATTTGCGTAGCGGCCGGCATTGTCGGCGCCGATATCCGGTTTGACCTTGGGCAGCATCGCAGATTTTAGTATGGCCGACCGCACAACCAGCTCGACGCGGGTGACCTTGCCTTCCTGGGCCTGCCAGCAGGCAAGGACGCGCTCGGCGTAATGAGATTGAATCCAGCTTTTGAGGAAACGGGTAGGCACGGACAAGCGCACCGCGCCCTCCTCGATCGCCTCCAGATCCATCCGCGCGAACCAACTCGAATAAACGTCGTCACCGACTTCAGCGCGCAAACGCTCTTTGACTCGTGACCAGCTTTCCTGCTCCCCGTTCGACATTTCTTCTTCTCGATCCGATTTAAAAGGTTGGACGGACTCGGTTGCCCGGCCTGGCGGGGACCCGCCAACGCACCGGAAACGGGACGCAACAACACTCGCCTAATGAGGTCGTCTGAGATGCGGATTCCACCACGGCTAGTGGTTTGGCGGAGCGCATCGACGAAAAGTCGAGGAGCGTTGCGCCTTCAGCCCGCGGGTGGGGGAGTTGCGCCTCGGATTCCGTTCGTGAAAATTGACGCCTTACGGCATCTGAAATGAGCGAAATATAAAAGTGGAGCTAATAAACCGGCGGTGTAGGCCAAAGCGACATACGAATCTGCACTGACGGACCATCCGATGCCACCAGTGTTGGTCACTGACCCTCTGCCTGCGCCTGTCATGACATCACCCCTCGAATGACTTGGGCTTTCGCCCTCTGGTTTTGTTCTTCCGTTTCGCGGTGCAGGCGTATCGGAATTAGTGCGCCGCAACCGAGCTTACTGAACTTGATCTCAAATTCGTTACCGAACTACGTCGTCGTTTGAAGTGGCTGAACTCAATACGAGAGACAAACCAAAACCGTTCTCATCCGCCGATGAGCATGACGTGGAACCTTTGTTTCTGATCGCGCGCGAAGAATTCCCGTGCGCGGGTTCAAGATACACAAGCGATGTGCGCCCGCAATGAAATTTACACTTATGGTGGTAAGCGAACGCACAATTGGCGCCGGTGTGGCGGTAACGCAACGCCCATGCCTGACCCAACGTGTTGGAGTCGCGCGAATTTTCGACGCTAAAATTCTTTGAGAGAGAGGCGCAAAGGATAAAATATCTCGGAAATTACCTATTTCCAAAAATGCCTGTCACACATGAGTTTTTGGGGTCCTCGCTTCGCTTTCCCGTTAAGTCATTATCTTCGCGAAAAAAAATCTGATCGAATTTTCGGGTAACTCCCGTTTCAAAAATGCCGCTGGCATCTGTGCCGGCGCGATTGGAGCGTTCATTTGATCAAACAAATCCTTGACGAACAAACTTATCTGACACGGTGATGACGTTTTGACTAAAACGATTCTCCTCCAGTCCGACTCTTTCCCCAGAACCGGTCCATTTCGACATTATTTACATTAGTTTGCAGCGAATTATATCCCATGCTTTCGCGTGCGCTCGCACTTATTTGCCAAGCTTGGCGATGCGATGCGCAAGACGTGACACTTTTCGACTGGCATTGTTCTTGTGCACGATGCCGCGCTGCGCCGCGCGCATGATCGCTGGTTCCGCTACTTTAAGCGCGGCCAAGGCCGCATTGCGGTCGCCGCTTTGGATTGCTTCTTCGACTTTGCGCACCGTATTTCGCACCAACGAACGTCGCGCCTTGTTCACTTCGGTCCTGCGTGCGATCACGCGCGTGGCTTTGCGGGCGGACTTTGTATTGGCCATCACTTTCTCATTCGCAACTTGTGCCTCCAGCGGAGGTCCACGAAAGCGACTACGATTTAGAAGAAGTTATGGCGGCGAAAAAGCTTTGCCGCCAAGAGTGAGGCTTATAGTGAGGCCGCACGCACGCGTCAACGTCCGCAAACCCGCCTCAGGCCACGCGTTTGGCTCGTATCGCACCGTGTCCAGCGATGACGGACAAGCGGTCGGCGGCAGAGAAGGGTGCAAGGGGCGGTTTTACTCGCGATAGAGCTGGGTCGCCATGTATATGAGCAAGCAGCGCCTTCACCCCGGGAACCAATGGCTTGCCGTCGAAGAGCTTGCGGATTGCTACCGCCGCATCAAGCGCGCTGGCATCACCTTCACTCCACGCCCGCGCGCATAGATCGGCGTTGAGATTGGCGGTCGCTGAGATGCAACCGGCGAAAATTCCGCGGCGTGCCTCAAGGAGGGCCGCTTCCGTCGAGGGAAACACAACAAAATTCCTGGAGATAGCCGCCGCCGAGCGGGCGTAAGCCGTGTCGCCCGAAGAATCCTTAAGCCCTACAATGCGCGACGAGAAAGAGTCCAGAAGCCGAAGAATCAGCGGCACATGCCAGGGGAGGCCCGACATCGCCGGAAAATGATAAAGATAGATTGGGATCGGTTTTCGTTCTGTCGCCTTTATCAACGTGTCGATGTAGGCGATCAAACCGTCGTCCGGTACGCCCTTGTAGTAAAATGGCGGCAGCACCAGCACGCCTCCGAAGCCGACCTCGGCGGCATGGCGGGTCAGCGCCACCGCGTCCGATACCGAGGCGGCGCCGGTTCCAACCATCAAGCGGTGCAGCGGCAGACCGTCGGCCTTGTACGCATCCATCACACCTTTGCGCTCGTCGACTGAGAAAGAGGTCGCTTCACCAGTAGTGCCGAGGACGTTGAGGCCGTCGCAGCCATTGTTAAGCAGGAAGCGTGCCAGATTAACGGCGCGCTTGAGATCGGGCGCGCCATTCTCGTCGATTGGCGTGGCGATGGCGGCGATCACGCCGGATAATGTCTTGGTCACGGACTTCCCTCGTCTCAACGGGCAAAAAAGCTAAATAACGGGTGGTGAATAAAAAGCTGCCATTTCCTTGCTACTCGCTATTCGCTCTGTCATCCACTCACATTATAGGCCGCAAGAGCGGCCATGTTTACCAGCTGGTTATCTTTGGCCCCGAGCTGCACGATTTGCACTGGCCGGTCGAGCCCGACCAGCAGGGGGCCAATCACCGTGGCGCCACCAAGCTCCTGCAGCATCTTCGTTGAAATCGAGGCCGAGTGGAACGCCGGCATGACCAGGACATTAGCTGGGCCAGAGAGCCGGCAGAACGGATAGGCTGCCACCAGCTCCGGATTGAGCGCAATGTCGGCGGCCATTTCCCCATCATATTCAAAATCGACCCGTCTGC
>Ga0126375_10000016_pt1 | contig 35589 bp, 19 predicted proteins | sample PanSoiMetPlot_14_FD_109577 | JGI IMG/M metagenome (GOLD analysis project Ga0126375, IMG submission 109577) | Tropical forest soil microbial communities from Panama - MetaG Plot_14 | ecosystem: Environmental > Terrestrial > Soil > Tropical forest | place: Panama | collected 2016-02-17 | reverse complement strand
TTTTCGTTTTACTTGTTTCGGTATACAATGATCTTACTTTAAGATTTACAGGACTCATTACACTTTTTTAGAATTTTTTTTTCAATGATATCGAAGTGAATCGAATACTAAAAAAAAAAAAATCGATCGTTTCTATCGAAACGATCTTTAATCGTTAAATAAAGATCAAGGCTAATCCGATTTCATTCGCCATTACTTTCGGAGTCTCGGTTGATTTCCTTTCCTTTCCTTACTGAAATGTTTTACTTCGGGAAGTTTTAATAAAAAGGTTTCCCATAGGATCGCTAAGATAATTTCGAAGATGATATATCTTCGATCGTTTCATAGCTTTGATTTTAACAATCTCCTTTTTTATTATAGATTTGCGTATCGATCTTCAATAACCCCTTTTAAATACTAAATTAAAGTTTTTTGATGTTAGAACGATATCATCATCGATACTTTTATTGACTAAACATTGAATTCTTTAAAAGAGGTAAGATTAGTTTAATAGGCAAAACGACGTCTTGTGGCGACGATATTCAGAGTTCAAATCTCTGATTTTACCTAGCAAATAAATCTTGACATTCGTTTATATTGCAATCAAAGGTTTAAATTCATTTTATCTTTATGTCCTCGATTAGTTAGAAGAAGAAAATTTTTAAGTTTCGATTATTGATATCGACGAATCTATAGGATTATTGACATTAATTTTATCGATAAAGCTAATAATATCGATTAACGAATCAATGAAATCGATATACTTTTAAACAAGAGTCAAAAATTTTTACAAATTCGATGAGTATAGGTAATCTTTTGAAATCAATGAAAAACTTTTCATGTTTCGATAATTGGGGAATTCGTTTAGATTCGTAATTGTATACGAGTAATCAGAATCGAACCGATGATTTCTATTTGGAAGATAGAAGTTATTACCACTTAACTATACTCGTTAAACTAATTCGTATCGATGTTTATCATTACAATAAATAATAAAATGGGAGGGATATCGAAAGAAAATCGATTAATATTTATTACTTAATTTCGTGATATACATTCTTATCACTTTTTGAAATGTAAATAAAGGTAATATATATTTAGATAATATATATAATGTTATAAAAAAAACTAAAAACGAAAACAATAATTGATTTAAAAAATAGAAAGGTATTAATTGTGGCATGTATGTATTTGTTATCATAAAACTCTTAAAAAAAAAAGAATTATCGCTACATCAATGTTTATCGCAAACGATGAAATGAGATATTCAGAGTTTTCAAATATGGTCGATTTTACCTATCTGAAATCTTTAGAATCATAAAAAATAAATAGTGAATATTGAATGGAATCAGAATCGAGGATGTTTTCTGATTCTACTTTTAATGTCGAGACGAAAAGTCGATTAAACGAATACGAATAAAAATTAATATCGATTTAGTTTTAATGATGGGTTAAGTTTATAGATGGTTCTATAGTAGACCTGCAAAGTCTTTCTTTATAAGGTTCGATTCCTTCTTAACTCTATAATTTTTAATGAATTTTTAACATCTCGTTGGACTCGAACCAACACTCTATTGCTTCGAAGGCAAACGCTTTACCAGTTCAGCTAAAGATGTTTGCGATCGAACATCGTCGATCGCTAATCGATTTACGAATAAAGAGAATCGAACTCTTACGATGAGGATATCATGAATTCCTAAGATTCACCCGGCTACCAATTTCGGCATATTCGTTTCGATTTTTATTCGTATTCGTTTAATCGACTTTTTTCGAAATATATCGATTTCTATTCAGTTTAAGGAGTAGAGTAATCGAAACTCTGTATGTAAAGTGTAAATTTACCGCTAAACCACTCAGCTAACTCCCTTCGAATCGAATGATTTCGATGAATCTAAAAAAAAAAATAATGGGGTTAACGTTGCGATTTTCTTTATTATCCAGCAGCACCTTCCGGTACAGCTACCTTGCTATGACTTTTGAGATGTTACTGAAACGAATTAACTAAGATTGATCGAATCGATTAAAAAAAAACGTTTGTTATGTTTGATTTTCGAAATCTTTAGATTATCGAAACAATTTATATCGAATTTAAATCGAATATAGTCACACAAAACATAAGAGATAATCATTTTTGTTTATCATCATACGATCGTTTCGATTTAAAAATCGATTCGATTCCAGTTTCCTTCGATTTTAGCTTCTTCCCAGCGACAGACAGTTAGTTCATCACGAATGCATTGTTTCACCGTTGCGCCTAGTGATCAACGATTACTCGAAATTCCTTCTTCATGTTCCCGAATTTCAGAGAACAATCCGACTATGATATTGTTTTTAACTTTCTTTAATGATTAGCTCCTTCTTACTTCTTTATCGACATCTCTCTAAATCGATGAGACTATTCGAATAGAAGATTATTGCATCACTTTGTAAAAGTTTTTGTGGCACGTCTATAGCCCAGTTCATTAGGGTCATAACGGCTTGTCTTTGCCCCAAATGAAGCTATTAATCTTCATCTATTGTTTCATAGAAAGAATACAATAGGGATTTCGCCCGTTTGTGGAGTTAACCTGACTTCTCACGGCACGGGCTGACGACAGCCATGCAACACCTGTATCATCGAAAAAAATACGTTTATCGAATCGAAGTGATTACGAATATTTCGATTTTTTGTTTCGATCTTTCGTTTCATCAACGAAAGTTTTATGCAATAACTGGTAAGATTTTACGCGGATTATCGTATTAAATAACATGCTTCACTTCGTTTGCTTCGAGACCGACTAATTTTTTTGGTTTCAGTTTTGCAACCGTACTCGCAAGGCGGAATGGTTAAAGCGTTAGCTTTGCCATCGATCGTAGATCGATCGATCATAGACTACCATTCATCGTTGACAGTGTGGACTGCTGAGGGTATCTAATCCTTTTCGTTACCCACACCTTCGTTTCTCAGCGTCAATCGTTCGTTAGAAAAAAAGCTTTCGCTTTTAGTATTCCACTTAATATCTGTAACAATAACGCTTACTCTAAGTATTATTCGACTTTTCTACTTTTCGATTCTAGTTTCGATTTATTCGATCTTCGTCGAGATCGTTATCATCGTAAAACTGCCTACAAACCCTTTACGCCTGATTAAGATGATTAACGTTTGCGTTTCTGGTCTTACCGAGTCTTCTGGCACCAGTTTTTGACAACACTTATAGCAAGATCTTATCATTGTTTCTTCTTGCATCATTGCAAAATCGATTTATTGAGATCGTTTTGCAATTTCAGTTAGCTAGTTCACTCTTTCGAGCATTGACTAATATTCTTGACTGCTGGTAGTTATACACTACTTGAGAGATTTCATTCCCAATGTGGCCATTTGTTCTTTCAAACTTGGCTATCGATCTTTGGCTTGTTAGGCTTTTATCCTTCCAACTACCTAAACGAAATAAATAGAATCATATAACGGAAAAATTCCTTTTTCATTGTTCGATTGATCGAATCAACAAATATCAACCTATTCAAGGAAGTTATATGGTATCTTATTTATGATCCTCACCTTTACACCTTATTTTCATAATAATTAGATTTGCATGTCTTGAAACTACTGAAAAACGTTCAATCGGAACCAAAATTAAATTCTTTTAAAAATGAAACGATCGATCTTTTATTTTTCGATCGTTGTATTCTATATGTTCGATACAATATTTATTATCTCTTTTAATCTAAAGGAAACATCTATTTGATGTTATAAACATGTTTTCGATTACGATATCTATTTTTTTAATACATTGTGATTAAAAAACATCGATAAATCGATGACTAGATCGAAAAATCATATAACAACGAAGAAACAGAAACATGAAGCGAATCTAATATCGTATTTGGGAATATTCCTAATAAAATAGTAGGTATCAATAAAGAAATTAATAAAAAGAATTCTCTTCTATCTATATCTTTTAATAAAGGAAGATAAGACGAATAATCGCCAAAAGATAATCTATTGTATAAAAAAAGAGAATAAATCGCTGATAATACGATACCACTGGCACCTAAACTTGCAATCATAGGACTTCTTTCTCATATACCTATTAAAGATAATTGTTCACCTAGAAAATTCAAACTCAAAGGTATACCTGTATTACATAGAATGAATACGAAAAATAAAATCGAAAATATAGGCATATAAAGAGTCAATCCTCTGATATAATCGATTATTCTTGTCCCTGTTCTATCATAGATAACTCCACCTACGCATATAAACAATGCTGGAGAAACGAATCCATGAGCTAAAGATAACAAAATAGCTCCTTCTATACCTATGATCGTATTAGAAAATATACCTAATACGATTACCGATACATGAGCTATACTACTATAAGCTATCAATCTCTTTGTATCTTGTTGTACGATCGTACTCAAACTAGCATATATTATAGATATAACTGCTAAACATTGAACTATTGGATTAAAGAAATTCGTAGCATCAGGTAAGAACTCGATCAATACACGTAACATTCCATAACTAGCTAACTTCAAGATCGTTCCAGCTAAAACGATCGATCCTGCTAAAGGACTATCTCCATGAGCTTTAGGTAATCATATGATGAAAGGATATAATGGAGTTTTTACAGCAAAAGCTAAAAAAAATCCTAATCATAATAATTTTTGACTATTTAAATTGATTTCGTATAGAGATAATAAAGAAAAATCCGTCGATCCTAAATGATTATATATAGCTAATATAGCTAATAACATAGGTAAACTTCCAGCTAAAGTATATAGAAATAATAGATAAGCTGATCTAAATCGATCTTTTCCATGTCCAAACAATACTATTACTATGAATAATATAGGTAAAATGCTTTCAAAATAGACATAAAAAAGCAATAAATCTAAAACTATGAAAGCTAATATTTGAAGAGTTTCTAACAATAAAAAAGATATCAAGAAATATTTCAAATTATTTTTGATATTCATGTAATTAGAAAGCAAAGCTATTGGTGTAATGAAAGTTGTTAATAATACGAAATATAATGATATTCCGTCTATTCCTATATTGAAATGAAAGGATTCGAATCGATCGAATTCATATACGAATTGAAATTGTGAAGTGTTAGAATCGAATTGAATTCAAAGATAGATAGAAAACAAGAAATTCAATAAAGAAAAAAAGATAGCTATGTTTTTCATCTTGATTCGACTATCATTCGATTTTTCATCTATGAGAATCAATGACAAACATCCAAGTATAGGAACGATTAAGAGTAAAGTAATCATCGTTCATCGATTGTTTTTATTTCAACGTCATTTCGATTATTTATAATTTCCTATAATCGACGCTGAATCGATATAACCTAAATTTATTTTCATATATATCTTTTCGAAAAGAGAATCTTAAAAATATATAGGAGGTAATGATTCGAATAAACATCGAATCTTTTTTAATTATTATCTATTCGATTGATCTTTTCTATCGAAAGATAAAGATAATGTTATTAATAAAGCTGAAACATATATGATCGTTAATCTCATTTCGTTTAACAATGATGTTTTGATCAATATTGGAGCGAATATCAAAAATAATAGAAACAATAGACTCAAAGTCATATAGATCGAATAAGTCGTTACGATACCTGTATCTAATTTCGAAATGTTTACACCAGTATTGGTCAATGTCAGAGAGATACCATAAGGACCTAATAACTCTATCACTCCTTTATCTAATAGTTTAGAAATATCATATCCTAAACGTAATCCGAATTCTACAATATATCGATTGTATATTATATCTAATAGATATTTTGCATTCAAAAAGGTATAGATTTTACGTCCTAATGAATTATCCATAAAACCTATCGTATATTCTAAATTTTTCTGGTATGAAATGATACCTAAATATCCCCCTAATATAGATAAGATCAAAGGTGTTAATTTGATATAGATAGGTAAAGATGATTCTGCTTCGATTAAATTAACATTGTTAGGATGAGTGAAAAGAGAATTTCCAAAGAAATCAGATCCCATACCAACGAATAAATCTGAAAATACGTAACCAAAAAATATGCTAAACAAAGATAAAATCGATAACGGTATGATAACAGATAGACTTGATTCGTGTACGTTAGAATACGTATTTTGAGAAGCGTTAGGTAGAGTCAAGAAAACTAAACTGATCAATCTAAAGCTATAGAAGGCCGTCAAAGCTGCACTCATAGTTCCAAATATGTAAACATATATTCCCAAGAAATCGTATCGACTGAAAGCTAATTCGAGAATCAAATCTTTCGAATAGAATCCAGATAAAAACGGAATAGCCATCAATGATAGAGATCCTACAATCATTACTGAATATACGAAAGGAAGAAGATTCTTCAATCCTCCCATTCTTCTTATATCTTGTTGATCTAAGATTGAATGTATTGCTTGACCTGCACTCAGAAAAAGAAGTGCTTTGAAAAAAGCATGATTTACAGTGTGAAACAAACTAACTGAATATTGTGAAAGTCCTATACTCAATACCATATATCCTAATTGCGAAATAGTACTGAAAGCGATTATTCGTTTCAAATCGTTTTGTAAAACACCTATAGTAGCGGCAAAAAACGTAGTAGTTGCTCCAACTAAAGCGATTACCAGCAATGCTGTCGAACTGAATTCTAATATCGGACTCGATCGAATCAATATGAATATTCCAGCTGTAACTAGAGTAGCAGCATGTAATAAAGCTGATACAGGAGTAGGACCCTCCATACTATTACTTAATCAAGTGACTAAAGGTAATTGAGCACTCTTTGCCATCGTACCAGTAAACATTAATAAAGATATTATCGTGATCGATGTTTCGTTTACGAAAGGTGTAACGTTGAATAACGTAGAGTAATTAACAGAACCAAACAATGCAAACATTCCAAAAAAACCAATAGATACTCCCATATCTCCTATTCTATTCATCACTAAAGCTAATAACCCTGATTTAACTGCTTGTATTCTAGTAAAATAATATGAAATCAAAAGGTAAGAAAATATACCTATAGCTTCTCAACCTATAAACAATACGAAATAATTACCTGAACAAAGTATCGTCAACATACCTGAAGTGAATCCTGATAGATAAGAAAAGAATCGAGGTATATGTGGATCTTCGTTCATATAACTGATGGAATATATATGAATCAAAGTACTGATATAAAGTACAGGAATAAGCATGGTTACGGTGATCTGATCGAAAGCGAATTCTCAGTCGATCGATAAGAAGTCAGAATTTATTCAACTTCCTAGATCTATATAAACAGGAGATCCTTTCAATCCTACTTCGTAGAATGCTATGCTAGATAAAATCGAAGCTAAAATCAAACACGATATCGTAATGAATTGAGCACCAGTTGCTCCGATTTTTCTACCCATGAAACCTGAAATCAAAGAACCTAAAGATGGTAAAATCAAAATCGATAAATACATTATGTTCTGATCGAGATGTTTCCTCTTAAACGATAATAGCTTACGAGAATACTCAAACCGATCACCGATTCTGCTCCAGCAATAGAGATGATATATATACTAAGAGTTTGTCCAACATTATCGTCGAACCCAAAAGAATTTAGCAAAATCAATAACGTTACAGCTAATAGCATTATCTCGATTGCAATGATCATTAAGATGATATTTTTTCTATTTAAAATAAATCCTAATATACCGATCAAAAATAAGAGTAAAGATAGATTCATGTTTTATGTATTCGTATGATTCTTTCGAGAACCGTTGATGAAATAATTTCGAGGGCTTAGTTTATCCTTTATTTTTTTTTAAGGGATTAGATATATATATTTTTTTTAATCGAAATCATCGAACCAAAGATCGAATATTTCGATATGGTTATTGCTCATGTTATATTCGATCTTTGGTTGTATAATTGATTATGTTAGATTCAATCCTAACCCTCCTCAACAATAAACAAAAGCAAATAAAAACAATCAAACGACATCGACGAAATGTCAATAGATTATTCCACCTTCGAAACCTTGATGATGATTCGTTGTTAAATGATAATTGATAATTCTGGCGAATCCAAATAAAATGAAAATGGTTCCAACGATAACATGTAACCCATGAAGACCCGTCGAAACGAAGAAAGCTGAACCAAAAGCTCCATCTGTAATACTGAATGGAGCTTGTCCATATTCGAATCCTTGTAAAGCTGTGAATACGATAGCAAAAATGATAGTTATAAAGGTTCCTTCTATAGCTGCACTTCTATTACCACTTATCAATGCGTGATGTCCATAAGTGACTGTTGCACCAGAAGAAAGAAGTAAAAAAGTATTGAGTAAAGGAATAGCAAAAGGATTTAAAGGAGTTATTCCTACAGGTGGTCAAGATCCACCGATTTCTATAGCTGGAGATAAACTAGCATGCCCATAAGCTCAAAATACACTAAAAAAAGCAAAGACTTCGCTAACGATAAATAGTATTATCCCATAAAACAATCCTCTCACTACTTCTCTAGTATGATCTCCTAGTTTAGTTCCTTCTGTGATAACATCTCGAAATCAGAACATCATTCCAGATAAAGTTAATATAAAACCTATACTCAATAACGTTTCACCTTTATAGAATCCATGCATATACATAACAGCTCCTATAGTCAAATTCAACATCGAAAAACTCACTAAAATAGGTCAAGGAGAAGTCGTTACAAGATGGTAAGGAAAGAATTGAAATTTCATTCGATTTTCTTTTATAATCAAACTTTTCATTTTTTTTTTTCGATTTATTGATTCGTTGTATTGATACCAAAGTTTTTTTTCGATCGCATTCGATAGATTTCGTTCATAAGGAGCGATTCGATCTCAAGATCGAAATCGATGACGATTCGAAAATACATTTAAACACATCAATGTTTATCATTGGTTGCTTAATCATTCAATAGAGTTTAATATCGATTTCATCTTCGATTGAAGATGAAATAAAATCAAACCACATCTCTTTTAATCATATATAGAATGATTAGTTATATATCGATATCTGACAAGACATATCATTATGTTTACATATTTGAATCTACATCATTGCCTTTCATCTTTACCTATCATTCGTTAACTTATCGATTAGAGTTTTTAACAAGCTATACATAGCATCGATCGTTCTTCTTTTCTATAAGGGGATTAATATGGTTTATTTTTCAAATATATGAAATTTTAAGATTTATTGGGTTTATTCTCTAAAGCTATATCTATTAAAGTGTTTTCTGCTAATCCTATCAATGGTACAATCGCGATGAAATATGAAAAATAAAAAACAGTAGCGATTTGTCCTATCTCTACGAAAGGTGAATTAGGATGTTCTGAACCGATTCACATCAAGATAAAGAAATCTATAACAAGAAATCAAAAAGCTATCTTCATTGCTGGTCTGAATTGATTTCCTCTTATTCGAGATAGATCTGTCAAAGGAAGAATCAATAAAACCAAAAATGATCCAAACATAGCAATAACTCCTAATAATTTATTAGGTATCGATCTCAATATAGCATAATAAGGTAAAAGATATCATTCAGGAACTATCGAAGATGGAGTACTCATTGGATTTGCAGGAATATAATTATCGGAATGACCCAATATGTTTGGAGCATAAAACACTATAATCGAAAGAGCTAATAGAAATAGATAGATGGTTACGAGATCTTTGAATATGAAATAAGGATGCATTGAAAATCGATCTCCATTTGAATTGATTCCATTTGGGTTGTTAGACCCATGAACATGTAGAGCCATCATATGAGCTGCGACTAAAGCAGCTAATAGAAAAGGTAAAAGAAAATGCAAAGAAAAGAATCTATTAAGAGTAGCATTCGAAACAGAAAAACCTCCTCAAATTAACTCGACTAAATCTGGTCCAAATATAGGGATCGCAGATAATAGATTAGTAATTACAGTAGCACCTCACAATGACATTTGACCATAAGGTAATACGTAACCCAAGAAAGCAGTAGCCATCATTAAAATTAAAATGATTACTCCAATAGATCAAACTAATATTCTAGGTGATTTATAAGAACCATAATAAAACCCTCTTCCTATATGCGCATAAACACATATGAAAAAGAAAGAAGCAACGTTAGCATGAATATATCTTATCAATCATCCATTATTGACATCTCTCATTATATGTTCAACACTCGAAAAAGCTAAATCGATATTTGGAACATAATGCATCGCTAAAAATACACCTGTTAATATTTGAATTATTAAACATAATCCTAATAAAGAACCGAAATTTCAAAGATATGAAATATTTGCTGGTTGAGGAGAATCTACTAGATATGAATTCATCAATCTAAGTAAAACGTTCTTTTTTAATAATCTCATTTTTCGAAACATCAATACGAATTATTTAATCGTTTAACTGATCTCATTATATATTATCTATACCATCGCAACGAACATGTGCTATGAATTCATTACGTTTGATTCGATCCTAAAATAAAAATAAAATTGTAATTTACGATTTATATATATATCGATCGAAACGATACATTCGATGTAAAATCGATTATAATTTAAAACCCCAATCAAAAGATATTAAAATTGGATATGATCAATTCATTTATGATTCGATTTAAAAAATTTTTCACTGTGACGATCGATTTACTTTCGAAATTTTAAGCCCAAGAAGATTCGAACTCCTGCATATTCCTCATCAAGAAATCATTCTACCATTAAATCATAGGCTTTATTCTTGAATTCTTCAATGAATCTAATCTTTTTTTTTCAGGAATTCTGAAATTCGATTTTCAAAATATATTTTTTTATGTGAATTAACTGAACTACTTTTAGTATCGAGGTTTTCTTTTTTTTACTAAAACGTTATATATGTACACTCATTATGATTCGATATACGATTCAAAGATCGATAGAAAATCGTTAAAAAGTAATATTACAATGAAAAAAGAGTTAAAAAGAAATCAAACCTTCGGGTTACTACCATGAGTAGTATGTTTTGAATCGATTGATTCATTTAAAATCTAAAGGATAGTTTATCAATTTTTAATCTTTTATATTGTTTAATCTCATATCATAAAGTAACCAATGAATAGTCATAACTAGAAAATTTGAATTTTCGATAAACTTTCATCGAAACAAATGAAATTTTATATGATATTTGATTTCAGATCGATCTTTTCAATGTAAAAAAATTCATACGGATACTGTGAGATTCGAACTCACGACTCTTTAAGAGTATTCGTTTTCAAAACGAAGGCCATAAACCAGACTCGACCAAATACCCTTATTGTATGTTTTAATTTGATATTGGGTTCAACTTCTTTCATGTAACAAAACATTATAATTTAGTTCCTTTGATAAAATCTTTATTCTTTCATGCTATTACGATAACGACTAAATTTTGAAGATAATAATCAAAATTAAGAAAAATTACATAAAAAATTTAAACCCAAAAATAAAATATATTACTATAATCCTGCTAGTTCTTATAACTTTTCTAATTTCATTCGATAAAATAATTCCTACGAGAACTAATGATCAATCTTTAGAAACATTGAATTTTTATTACTGATAACGATTATTTTGAGTTATTAAAAATTCAAATTAAGTTTGAACCTTTAGCAACTACTAAAAATTCGAAGAAATAAGATTAAAAACTTTGATGTTTGAAAATCGTATACAACTAACTTAGTTTAAATTTATAATATTTTATGACCTCAAACAAATCAACTATAGTAATCTGGTTTAAGATTTTGTGAAAAATCAAGCTAAATTTGAAAGTAAAATAAATTCACCTATATATATTCATCTAACGATAAAATTTTAATTTAACGAGCAAAAGATTCAAATCTTTTCTTTAGACGTAATTTTATTATGTAATCGTCCCCACATAACTTATATAAGATTTCGTAATAGATTAAAAAGTTATCGTTGATATATATCAACGATATAATCATACAAGGGTCATAAATCATAATTGACCAAATATCTTATTTTCGATTTATCAAAAATGATATAAGACTGAAGGGAATCGAACCCTTATAAGATCCATTATGAGCGAATTGCATTGACCGATTTATGCTACAGTCTAAATTTAAATCGATGATAACGATATATACATATATCGTTTCGATAATGAGCAGTAAAGGAATCGAACCTTTTACAGTTATGAACTAATTCTTTTACAGAGAATCACCATTACCAATCGGATCACCTGCCCTAACTTAATTAGAAGACGAACTCTAGGAAAATATCGTAAATATAAACGAAAACACTTGGATTCGAACCAAGAACTTTCCCTTTAAAAGAGGGACACTCTACCAATCGAGTTCTGTAATCGATTTAAACCCTGAGTCGATCAGAATCGAACTGATATCAACCATTACCAAAAAATGGTGTTTTTCCGATTAAACTACAACTCAAAAACATCATTCGAATCAAATGATAAAAAATATACATCGTTTGAAGAGTTAGAAGATGAGAAAAAAAGGGAATCTAATGATGTTTTTTTTTATATGTATTAAAACGATGATCAATTATGAAAATAGTATCAAGAACGCAACCATTAAAGCAAACAATCCAGTTGCTTCAGATAAAGCAAACCCTAATATCGCATAATTAAAAAGTTGAGGTCTTAATGCAGGGTTTCTAGATGTAGCTATAATTAATCCTGAGAAAACTACTCCAATCCCAACACCAGCTCCAGCTAACCCAATAGTAGCTAATCCTGCCCCGATGTATTTTGCTGCTGTTAACATGATATGAATATAATATATTTAGATAGTGTCTAACATATACGATGATTTAAATCATATACTCTTTTAACATACATGCGTATTATTCTACCATTAAATCATAGACTTATTTCTTGATTGTTTTTAAAAAGATTCAATAAATCGAAATTTGTAACATCATTTGGAACGTTTAATTTTAATCTAAAAAATTGTTCTAATAAATTGAAAAAATGAGTAGTATTTTTAAATCCTTGAACTTTATTTAAAATCGTATGATCGAATACAGGTTGTGTAGCTAATTTATCATAATAATGATAAGAATCAAATATGGTATTGTGTTGCATGCCTTCTAAGCATGTAACGAATTGAGCTAATCTAAGATGGACAGGTGATAACAAACCTCTTTTTCTAACATTTCCAGCTGAAAGTAGAATATTATGTAATTTAAAAGCTGCAACTAAAAAAGGAAAAGGTATAGAATTGAAAGTAAAAACACTGTTGTTGATGATTGTATCATTCATGAATTTATCGTTTTTATTGTAGATCATGAACTCAAAATTTTCTTTTTTAAAGAAATCGTGTAAGTTGATAGTTATTTTTAGATAATAAGGATTATTAATAGATATAGGGTGATAAGATAAATGATTTTCGATTAAATGAAATTTTGTAGGTTCGTTGCTGAAAAGAATTATATCTCAAATTACAAAATTTTCACGATTTAAGAATCGTAATCTATTGATTAATGAAATATAATCGATGTTTAGCTTTCATTTCATCAACTTTTAATCCGACTCCTGATAAACAAAACGATAAGGTAGGTATTATCATAGAAAAATCTAAAAATGTTAAAGAAGGTAATCATGGTAAAGCTCAAATGATAACAGCTCTAATAGAAATTGAAGTCAATACTCTAATCAATGATTTTAATCATATATGTCATCCTAATAAAGAATGCGATAAAAATCCATTGAATAATCATTCTAAACCATAAGTTGAAGAATCATCATCGATTAATTCAGGTAAATCTTTATCGATTGGTAGTTCAGGTAACTTTTTATCTATAGGTACTTCAGGTAACTTTGTATCTATAGGTAATTCTGGTAATGGTTTATCGATAGGTAAAGGTGGTAAAGGTTTATTCTCCGGATATGAAGTATAATCAGTTAAAGACGATATAAAATAAATATCGTTTGTTAATAAAGAAATTATCAATGGTAACACAAAACTCATGAATAAAGCAAACATTAATCTAGATGAATTTATAATTCGTTTTATATTCATTCTTCTTCAACCGAATAATAATAATATTCCTAATTCCTCAATATCTGTATCGAATCATTCATCTATTCATTCGCTATTTGAATTATTTTGAATTATTTTTATTCCAGATAACGATTCCCTAGATAAATTCTCTGATTTGAATATTGGTAAAGATTTCGTACTTATATTATCGAAATTTCTTCCTATTAATCCTGAATACTCTGGTTCTTCATAATCAGAAGTTACCTTTTTCAATCAATCTCTAGTCTTATGTTTTGATCCTAATCGTTCTAATATATAATCAGCTAATTCCCAAGTATTCATTGCGCTATGATCAACATTAATATTCATCGAAGAATCATCTGATGAACAAGATTCTATTGGAGGAATGTTCTCTTTGTTTGAAGATATTCCATCCGATAAAGATGATCCTCCTATTCGATAAGAGAAACCTTCACTTCCTTTACTTTTTATAAAGGAATCATTCCTATCTAATACATCTCCTAAACTAATAATGCTTCCTTCTGATTTATTATGTTTCATTTCAATTAACTCTATGGTATCATCTTTATTTCCTAAACTATTTATTCGAGAACCTGATATACGTTTAAATACATCTTTAAACAATCCCGTAACAAATAATAAACATCCTGACTTATCACATAAGAATTCTGAACAACCAAATATAAAATTAAAGTAATCTTTTAAAAATACTGATAACAAATCTATTCCAAATACGAATAATAAAGGCAATATAAAACTTAAAGATATAATCAATCATCAATCTTTATCTACTTTATTAAATATCGTTCTACATAATATCAATGGAATCATACCTTCATTAGATACAGCTAGAATATTCAAAATTTCGTTCGTAGTTAAATTTAACTTGTTTGTTACATCATCTATATCAGAATTATATTTTAAATTATTTATACATTCCTTTAATTTAGTTGACATTCATCATTTTATAGAATCATCAAGTTTATTTGATGAATCAAATCCTTCTAATCAACCTTCGAATTTTTCTATACCTTCTGATCTTACTTTACATTCATCTATACGTTCTTTCGAAATATCTTCTCTTCAATTATTTATTTTTTCTTTCGTTCATACTTTTTCAATATCTTTAAACATATTTTGTATTAATAAAAACATACTACTTTGAGCAATCGTAAATTCCAGGTCTATGAAACTATGATTTATAATAATTAATAATAATAAAGGCAATAATAAACTTAAAATCATAGTCAATCATCGATATTTCGCTATTCTATTCAATAATTTAAATATCGATCTGCTCATTATCAATAGTATCATACCTTCATTAGATGCTGCTAGAATATTAAATATTTCGTTCGTAGTTAGATTTATCTTGTTTGTTACATCTTCTAAATCTGGATTATATTTTAGATTCTCTACTCTATCCTCTAATTCTTCTAACAATCATCCTTTGATGAAATATTCTAAATTAGATAAATCGATTTTTTGTCCTAAATCTTCTAACTTTTGGATGCTTTCTAATCTTATCTTCCATTCATCCTTATATTCTTTATAAACATCTTCCGTTCATTTTAATATTCGTTCCCTAGTTCATAACGATTCTTTATTATCTAAATTCGAGATAATAAATGAAAACACCCCACTCTGACCAATCATTGATGAATCTATAAATTCTATGAAACTATGATTTGTAATACTTACTAATAATAATGGTAAAATAAATGTTAATATTAAAACTAATCATAAATCTTTACTTAATTTACTCAATAAGAATATACTCAATCCATTCTCTTCTATCCCTTCTATCATATTCTCTATGTTTAAAAATCTTTCTTCTATTGCTTCTTCTATAACTTTTTTTCTTAGCTTATTTTCATCTCTTAATTCGAATTCTAATCACTGTGATAACTCTTCTTTTGTCCCTGAAAATGATTGTTGTAAAGTTAAACGATTCTTTATATAATAATAAGAATTCTTTATGAAATCTGGCATAATTAATAAAGAAATTGATTGATTGAAATATTCTGTTGGCGTATAATATAAAAATACCAATATTATATATATCAAAGATAGCTTTATCATTAAATGAATATAATTCTTAACAAACTGCGCTATGTTTTCCATGAGTGATCTATCTCTAATATATATATTGCTAAACATGTAACATAATAATAAACCATATACTATAGATTTAACTAAAGTAATTGCAAAAAAAGCTAACTTAAAATTGTAATTTGAATATATAGAATTATATTCTATATTATATATTAATTTTTGTATAATTTTTATATAAAATTTATTTATAACTAATATAAAAAAGGTTTAGACTTAGTTTCAAATACTTTTAACTCTTCGAAACAAAGAGAAAAGTTTTAATATCCTCTATAATCATCCTGTTTTTATATTTTTATTCTAGAGATAAATCAAAAATATAAATTTTATAAAATCAACAACAAAAGAATTATCAAATAAATTATTAGAGGTTTATTATCCTTCTTATCCCCCCCCCATTTATCGAATTCAATCAAGGAATATACGATAAATCTCTAAAATAAACGTAAGATTATCTATTAATTATTTTATTTTGAAGCTGATAGAAGGAAATCGAACCTTCATTTTACCGTCATGAATGGTATGTTTTAACCGATTAAACTATTTCAGCTTTTTATAATCGATACGATTTAAATTATAAATATATCATCATGAATTTTTATATTTTATAACGATTAATTTATTTTTATGAAAGGGGATTTGAATCTTAAGAGTTAGTTATCTATAGGATTAATTTAGTCTTCGAACGATGAATTCTAGTTAGAATAAATCGTTTACTGAATTTTCTCTAAAATCCATTGAGTTATACATAGGATATGATATTTTCATATTTCGTTAAACGATTAAAAACTAAACGACACTCGAGCGTTGGAGATATTCGTTAAACGATTAGAATTTACTTATCTTTAAACAGTTTAACCACGAATTATTTCGTTCTAATGATATGTATATTAAGACTTAAAACCTTCACAAAATTTTTAACAAATTCCAGTTTTAGATATCTTAACTCTATTCGATCAATTTTTATCGTACATTAATTGATCTCGAAAATATATTTTATCAATTAATGTAGATCGATAGCATCTTTTAAATAAGACGATACTAAAATACTAAAAACTATTGCTTGAATAAAACATACGGCGAGTTCTACTCCTATTAATGCAATAAATATAGTAAAAGGTACTAATGTAAATATGGCAACAATTAAACTACTACTAAACATTTGATATAAAAAAGTCGATAATATCTTTAATAAAGAATGACCAGCACACATGTTAGCAAACAATCGAACACCTAAACTAAAAGCTCTAGCTCCATAACTCAATACTTCTATAAGTATCAATGCAGGTACTAAAGCCAAAGGTGTACCAGAAGGTACGAAATATGAAAAGAAATGTAATCCATGAATATTAATAGATAAAATCGTAACACCTATGAATATCGTAACAGAAAATCCAATACATAGTATTATAGAACTTGTAATAGTAAAATTATATGGTATTAATCCTATTAAATTAGCTATCAATATAAAAGAAAACAAAGAATAAACGAAAGGTAAATAACTTTCGTTTCTAGTTCCTATTTGATCTCTAACCATGGAATTGATCGTAGAAAACAAAGCTTCTAAAGATATAGATCACTTAGAAGGTATCAATTTGTTTTCGTTATTAGCATAGACATGCAAAGCTAATATCAAAAACAACGTTATCAAAGAATACAAAGCAAAATTCGTCAAAGCGAGATTGAAATAATTGAATATAGGAGCATTCAAACTAACGAGATCAACGACATCGAATTGTTCTAAAGGAGAATCGATGAATAGATCAGATCGAATCGAAATCAAATACGATAACATGTTTGTTTATCGAAAAAAATATGTTTTTATTGAAATTTGTACCGTCTCATGAGATGGTAACGAATACACTCCGTAAAGTGTCTACTTTTATGTCAACAAAAGGGATCTATTCACTATAAAGTATCGTTATACGAGGATGAATCAGGTACTAATTTTTTTTAATGTGATTATATACTAATATATAATCATCGATATTATTAACTAATTCTCCAATGAAAAATAAATTAACTAGCTTAATCGTTAATAACAATGTTATCATTATTACTATCAAGATATTTGTAAATCTACTATTATAATTATCTCCTGTTTTTAACAATTTTTTTAAAACATAAAATTTCGAATTTTCAGCGAAACGTTTATCTATGAAATCGTAAAAAAATTTGAAATTAAAACGGTAAAAATATCTATTGAAAGATAATAATATCAACAATAACATTAAAATCAATTCTAAAAAATTGAAAGTAAATATACCTTCTAATAAATCGAATAAAGGAATGTTGTTTTCGTTTTCGAATATGCTTTGTATTATATTGTTATCTGGTGATGGTGGTCTCTCATCGTTTTTAAATGCATTTCCATATTCAGATTTTTCGATTGCATCTTTTATTCGACTATTTTCAAATAATGCATTTCCTGTTTTTATCCCACTAGTTGTAGCAACTGCCCCAACAAAAGCACTTCCAGCCATTGCAGCTGCTCTTTGAATAGGAGGTAATCCATTTGTTAGTTTCAATGTTGTAGATCCAATAGTACCAGCTGCAGCTGCAGCTCCTATATTAGGAGTAACATTGCTAACGATTTTAGCTAAAACATCGACAGTATTATCCACAACTTTTTTAGGTAATTTGAATTCATAGTGATCATTGCTTCTATCTTCAGTTTTTGATTTAACATCATTATCTCCGTTAGAATCATCGTTTTCATCACAAAATATTGTTGAATATAAATCGAAATAATATAAAACTAAACCAAATAAAATCAATAAAAAACTATAAAACATGAATTTTTGTAAAATTCTAATATAAAAATTATCAGATAGACTGAATCTATCTAAAATAAAAGTAGAAATTAGAAAAGAAAAAGTACTAACAAAAGCTATACCAATCATTTCATAAACATTGGTGTTTATGAATATATAGTAAATCAGAATAATCAAAAAAATCAAAGAAATTAGTTCTAAAATTTTAGAATAATGTTTAATTATATTCTTTAATATATTATTCATCGTTTCGTTTATTTAATCGAAATGATATGTTTTTATTGAAATTTGTACCGTCTCATGAGATGGTAACGAATACACTCCGTAAAGTGTCTACTTTTATGTCAAAGAATGCAATGATACATCTTTCGATTTTCATAATTACTTCGATCGTTTATCGTCGTTTCGAGGATGAATCGAGGACGAATCGATCGAGTTTTTTTTTTCGTCTTCATGATCTTTAATACCGAAAAATGGAATCGAACCAATATCTAAATCTTACAAGGAATTCGTTTTAACCAATTAAACTATTTCGGTTATCGTTTTGTTTCGAATATAAACCTTAATTATTTTGCCCCGAGAGAGAATCGAACCCTCATATCTATATCTTCAGAATAGCGCTTTGACCACTAAGCGACCGAGGCTATATCGTTTAACTAATCGAAACGTTAGATTGTTTTCGGTTGATTGGAGAAAGATAGACTCGAACTATCATATTTGTAGTGCAAGTACAACTGATTACCGATTATCAGATTTCCCCTGTCGTTTTCTTTGTTATCGAATTATAGCGAAATCAGGAATCGAACCAAATCTAATAGGTCATGAGTCTATTGTGCAAACCTTTACACTATCTCGCTTCATTTACGTATTCGTTGATATCGAACATCCTCGAATCATCGATTTTTATTACATGAATGTTTCTTCGATCGTATTGATTTCGTGTTTTCATTTAATAGATATCGTATATGGGTTTCGATAAATATCTCATATGATCGATGAATATTCATCGAAAGATATTTAACACTATCGGTGAAACATGATTACGAACAAAGAGACTTGAACTCTTAAGGAAATAATTCCACTCCTTCTTAAGAGGAGATTGTTTACCAAATTTCAACATGTTCGCTACGAATATTCGTTCGATATATATATTCTAATCGACAATCGAAATGAATTTTCTGTTCTTTTTTCTTCTTTTCGATCGTCTAGACATCAAAAGGATTCGAACCTTCGAATGAGGTATTAACAGTACCTCGCAATTACCACTCTGCCATGATGTCTAACCTCAATACGATTCTTATTCGTATCTTATTCTTTATAGTAGGCGCGATTCGAACACGCTATATATCTTTCACCCAAAGAAAGCGACTAACCAATTTGTCATCTACTATGATCGAAATTCGATTATATAAGAATTTTCATTCAAACCACATTACTTTTAAACGACGATCGACCTCATACATAATCATCCGATATAATCAATATATCGTGAATTCGAAATCATGACATAAAAAGGGAATAAAACATTCGAATATCGATCGAAGTAAAAAAAAAAATCGACACTGACTATGAAGAGTTACTATCTAATCATGATAAATATTCTTTTACAGATACTGCTTCGATAACGACAGGCATGAATCCGTGTCAAACTCCACATAATTCAGAACATTGACCATAGTAAGTTCCTGCACGTTCTACTAATACGGAAACTTGATTTAGACGACCTGGACAACAATCGATCTTTATACCTAAAGAAGGCACAGCAAACGAATGTAATACATCAGTACCAGAAGCTATGAATCTAACGTGACAATCTACTGGAATCATGATATGATTATCGACATCTAATAAACGATATTGTCCGATCTCTAGATCTGATTCAGGAACCATATAAACATCGAAATCTATCGAAGAACCATTATCCGTAGTATAATCTGAATATTCTACTGATCAATATCATTGAGATCCAGATATTTTTATAGTAACGGTTGGAGATATCACTTCATCTAATAAATAAAGCAATTTAAAAGAAGGAAAAGCTATCAATATCAGAACCAAAGCTGGCACAATCGTTCAAATCGTTTCTAATAATGTACCATGATTCATATATTTATGAGCAAAAGAATTCGTTTTAGAATTATAATTATATATCAATGAAAACAAAACTCAAAATACTCCTACACTAATGATTATCAGATAAAAAAAAATAATGTTATGTAATTCGACTATCCCAGTAAAACTTGGAGCAGCTGAATCTTGAAACCCTAATTGTCAGGGTTGAGGAGCATCATTAAAAACAGTAGAAAACAATAAAAAATATTTCAACATCTCTCGTAAAATTTGTTATCATCTATCTTAGATTTTTTTTTTCGAAAAGATCGAAGATTCATCGGATAAAAATCGATCGATAAAATCGATTTCGATCTAAAAAGATAAACGATTAAATTGCAATCTAATCAATCTTTGTGATCAGTATTCTAAGATTTGGCTTAAATTATTCTTTTATCAGTTAAAACAATTACGATGATCAAACGTCATAGATCATTGTTTTCGATGTAGAAACGTTTCTACATCGAATAAAATCAAAAGAGTAAAGGATTCGAACCTATATATTTTCATTGAATGTAAACATATATTTATGTTTCTATAAATATATCACATATATATGTCTACTGACTTTACCTTTCAGTCAACTCTTTATGTTAGATTCGTATCATCGATCGATGATACGAATAGAATTATCGTCTACGATCTCAAACTAGTAAAACATCAATTATTACACGAGCTCTTCCAGAATCGAACTGAAACACACTCGATTGACAATCGAGTACTCTACCTATTAAGCTAAAAGCTCTTTGATCATGATCAATCGAACGTCATAGATCGTTGAGTTTCGATCGATTTATTATTCAACTACTTTTATGATAAAAAAAAAAACAATGATTTTTCATGACAATGTTTCGATTACGTTCGTAAAAGATAACATATTTTTTTTTTAACGAATTCAAGAACGAGGCGATTCGAACACCTACCAGTGATTTTGAAGATCATTATACTAACCATTGATACTACGTTCTTTAATATGATATCGATGTCGATAATTCGATGATTAAAAACGATTTCATTCGACTTCGATAAGGGATTCTATGATCGTTAGATATTTCGATTTTTGATATGTCCAATCGTCACTGTAACGTTAAAAGCTCCTCTTTTATTTTTATTTGTGATATTACCTTTTTCTAAATAAATCACTTTACCTCTAGCTAAACTACCTTTGCTTATAGTCTTTACTGTTTGACGAGGAACTATTCTCTGTGTCAATAGTCGTCCTGCGATTCTTATTTTTACACCTGATATGAATGAAGGAATCTTATGAATCTTTTTACCGATTAATTTATTAGGATCAAAGATATTAGCTTTATCAAAGAATTTAGATAAAATTCTTCTGATTTTTATTTTGTTGATCGTCTTGCTTAAAAGATTAACAAAGATATTAGTTTCATAGAAAGGATAATGTAATCGTATGATTTCTAATTCTACACTTTTTTTGAATAATCTTCTTAAAATCAAGGATATGATTCTCAATTTAATTCGATCGATCTTATCGATCGATCGATAAGCACTATCTTTATTATAAACGAATTCTTTGTTTTCATTTGATAATTTGTTATTATCATAGGAAACGATATTTTTTTTTAATCGAAAACAAAACAAACTCAAAACGATTTTATCAGGAGTGATTTCTAAAAAAGGTTTGCTTATCAAATAAAACAAGGATAAAAAAGAATATTCTAAAAAGATATATAGATTTTTAGGAATTCTATCTTCGTGTAAACCAAATCGATGATTATTATCCTGGAATAAAGAACGAATACATCGATATTCGAACGTATTCAATGATTCGGTGTATTTTCGAATATTTTCGACTGATTGTGATTCAAAAAAAGTTCGATTTGATTCGATTCGATTTTCTAAGATCGAACTCTTTATCGATTCATTGAAATATTTCATTGAATTTTTTATTTTCATTTGTTTTTCTTCGTGTTCTAATATATTTTCAAAGAATCAACGATGAAAGAAAAACATAGTCGTTTTCTTTAATCGAATAGATATTCATCGTTTGATTATTCGACGTTCCATTATTTCATCATGATATACATACGTTTCATTCGATATCGAAATAATGTCGATATGATAAAATCAAAAGATCTCTTTGATCGATCTAATGCATTCAAGTAAAGATCGAATAAAAAAACGATTGAAAATTCATTGAGGATCATAATCGTGACATCGATCTTTCTTATCTTTTAAACGAAAATCATAGATCGATAATAAAAACGATACCGAAAGATAAATACGAGAAAATTCAACATCGTATTCTTTTTTTAAAAGATATGTTATATAAGGGTGTTTCGATAAATTCAAGGATAACAATCATCGACGATATCTATTTTAATCGTTTAACTTCGAATTTCGAAAGAGATATTGCACCGGAACCGATTTCTAATACGAAACCTATAGTTAAAATCAAAAAAAATAACAATGCAATGACAAATCCAAAATAACTAACTTCATATAAAACAAGACAGATCGGATAAATAAGTAAGACTTCGAGATCGAAAATCAAGAATAACATAGCGACTATATAGAAGTGAATTGTGAAAATCGATCGAGTTTGTCCATGAATCATGTCGAATCCACATTCGTATGCTGAATTCTTGATTTCATCTGGTTTATGAGGTGAAAGTAAAAGATTCAAACTCAATAAAATCATCGATAACAATGGTACGAAGATGAATAACATTAAGATTTGTGTCATTAACAATAAAACATCGATAAAGAAAGTATTCTTATACTACTTAAAATTATAGATGGTTTAAGAACGAACAATAAAATCATTGATGTTAGAATCGAGATAAAGAAACTATGAACGTTAGTCAAAGAAGATTCGAAATTCGTTTTCGCAGTTATACGTTTATAAATATTTGAATCATCGATTTCCGTATGAAGAACTCTGATGATTTTCAAATAATAAGAAGCACTTATCACACTAACTAATATAGCTACGATAGCCATGAAATAATATCCATTTTGAATAGCAGAGGATAAAACGAATTGTTTTGAGAAAAATCCTATCAATGGAGGTATACCTGCCATAGAAAAAAGACTTATACTCAATCCAAGACTAAGCAAAGGATTATATGAAAATTGACTTTTTAATTCAGAAATTAAATCGATATCCGAAAATTCAATGTTTTCGTTATCGTTGAACGAGCGAATATCTTTCGTTTCTTTTTCTCTGTTTTTTTCGAAGATGTTAACGATGATCGAATCGTGAAATACATAAGATAAAGCTATTATGATCAAAAAAGAATTCAAATTAGTTATAGTATATTGAACGATATAAAATATCATAGATTCGATCGATTGTTCTGTCGAAATAGCTAGAGCTAATAACATGAATCCTACATGAGAAATCGTACTATAAGCTAACAATCGTTTGATTTTCGTTTGAGATAATCCGACTATCGTCCCAAGTAACAACGATAAAGCTGAACTTATTAACAATAAATATTTGATTACATCGAGAGTTTCGTTGACTCATAACGATTCTATGTTTATATGTGTATTCAATTCTAATAAGAAAACTAATATAGATATTTTAGGCATGATAGTTAATCAAATCGTTACAATAGTTGGACTATCATCATAAACATCTGGAGCTCAATTATGTAAAGGTGCTGCTGCAATCTTGAATAAAAATCCTATGATCATCAATGATATACCTAAAATCGAAGATCTTACGATATCATCATCATACGAAACAGATATTAAACCATAAATAGATTCGAATTTAGTTAATCCTGTATAGCTATAAATTAATCCAATTCCTAATAATATCATACAAGAAGATAAACCTCCTAATAAAAAATATTTTAATCCTGCAGACGTTGCGGATTCTGAATCTTTATATAACGAAGCTAATACATATACACCAAAAGATTGTAATTCGATGCTTAGATATGTAGATATCAAATCAGCAGATGAAATCAATAAAGAAGCACCAAACGTAGAAAATAATACGATTAAAGAATATTCAGTAATATAACCGATTCGAGATCTATGATCGATGTTTTTGCTTCCATTATAAATCGAAGGTCAAGCGATTAAAATCGTTGCACCAATCGAATAGATGAATAGATCGAAAAATTGACTGATCATAGTGATTTGAAATAATCCACTGTAAATACCTATACCAGATCCAATAGGTTGAATATATAGAGCGTTTAATGTTAAAGCCCCAGCATAGAATAAGATAAGAGTAGATATTCGATTATAACGCATATTGTTTTCAGAAAACATAGCCATAGCTATTATCAAAATCATAAGACTAATAAAGATCATGTTTATAAAACGACCGAATTCGACATCGAAACGAATGACGATATCTATCTCTACTTTTAGCATCGATGTTTCGATCATTGACTAATGTTTTTTTTTAATAGATTCGAAACGTATTCAATGAGGGGTTATATATTTTTTTTTTACATAAAAATATGATAACAACACTCATCGAAACAATATTTTGTTGATCGATTATGATCAAACGATCTATTAATAAGGTGTTATATCGAAAGCGATCAAGATGCTAGGAATGAATACTATAAAAGCTACTGCTACAGGTAAGATATTCAATCAACATAGATCGATCAATTGATCGTATCTCAATCTAGGTAACGTAGCTCTAAATCAAACGAAAACAAAACAAAAAATACAAGTCTTAATACCTAGAACGATGCTTTGAATGTTTACAAACGAATCGTTGATGAAAATCTCTGGAATATGATATCCACCTAAAAACAATATCGCAGTTATACAACTAAATAATACGATCGAAGAATATTCACCTAAAAAAAAGAAAACGAATACTGTACTACTATGTTCTGTAAAAAATCCAGCAACTAATTCCGATTCAGCCTCTTGTAAATCGAAAGGTGTTCGAGAAGTTTCAGCCAAAATCGATATGAAATAGAATACGAATACAGGTAATAAAGGTATGATAAATCAAATAGCTTGTTGATGTTCGATTATCGTAGTGAAATTCAAAGAACCTGTCAATAATATGATTATGAGTATTGCAGAACTGAGAATTAATTCATAAGATATTACAGCTGCTGAAGATCTCATAGAACCTAAAAAAGCATATTTAGAATTAGCAGATCAACCTGCAAATAATACACCATATATACCTAAAGAAGATAAAGCTAAAGTATATAAAATTCCCATCGAAAAATCGAATAAAGTTAGACCTTGTCCTAAAGGAATGATACCTCAACCTAATAAACTGAATACAAGCGTAGATATAGGTGCTAAGTAAAACAATACTTTATTAGCTTGAGAAGGTATTACGGTTTCTTTTAAAATCAATTTCAAAGCATCACTGAATGGTTGAAGAATACCATATCATCCTGTTGTATTAGGTCCAACTCTTCGTTGCATAGCAGCTAATACTTTTCTTTCTACTATCGTAACGAAAGCAACTGATAATAATATAGGTACTAAAACGACTACGATATCTAATAAGTCGAGCAATATGTTATAAACAACGATCATCGGATCGTTATCGATCATTATTTTCATTTATTGAAATTTAAAACGTTCGATCGAATCTATGAATATAGATATCTTTCTATATCATGTTTCTATCGATTCGATAAAACATCGATCATTACATAAAAATACAAAAGTGAAAGATCAATATATGTTTTTATTTTCTATTTTTTTTTTTATTCGAAAAATCGAAACTAATTTTTCGATTTCTATTAACACTGTGACGATTGATTCATGAGGATTAGTATTTCGTATTTTCTTTTGGATTCGAACCAAAATCATCACTTTAGAAGAATGAAGTTCTACCATTAAACTAAGAAAATAAATATTCTAATATATTTCTTGTCTTGTATTCGATAGAAAAAAAAAATACATTAAACGATGTTGTAGACGATGATTCGAAGATAACGTTTATAAAATGAAATCGATCGATGTTTCGATATTAATTAACTTCTTTTAAATCAATCATCTATGAAAAACGATGAAGATATATAGAAATAAATGAATCGATTAAATAATATGAATTTCATATAGTTGATCAATATTAAAAATATCATGAATTATAAGTATCCATCGAGAATCAATGTTTAGATGAAAAAAAAACATCGAAGATTCAATATAAACTCAATGACATCGAAACGATTATGAATATGAAAAAAGAGGGTATATATCGATATGTTTTTTGAAATTACGAGAAATCAATATAGGTGCTATCATAGCAAGTAATAAAACGATACTCAATGTTATCAAAAATATCCCTTCGCTCGTATATAAAGCTTGTCCAATAGCTTCGATTTGCAATGAATTGACGAAAGCTGTATCAGCAATATTAGGATCGAACGCATTGAATACGGCATTAATCGAAGGAATATCTGAATTCAATAGCGATCTATTTAGATTAGTCAATGATCCTAATAAACTTGAAAAGGCGGATACATCGTTGAAAGTAAAAGGCACAATATTGAACAATTCATAGACGAATAAAGATCCTATAATCAAAGCTAATGGAATGTTTTTAGTATATTGACTACCAGTTTCTAAGATATCTGTGATTTTTATGTTGAGCATCATTATAACGAAAAGAAATAAAACCGTTATCGCTCCACAATATACTATTATATAAGAAATACCTATGAAACCTATTCCCAATAATAGTAAATATCCAGCAGCATTACAAAAAGCAGCGATTAAAAAAATCACAGCGATTACTGGATTTTTAGAAGTTATTACTAAAATACTCGATAAAATTGTCCCGAAAGCTAATATATCGATGAATATGTTTTTCATTTGTTTTTTTTTATGATATGATTTTTTTTTCTCGTTCATTGAAATCTCTTTATTTAATATAATCGATTCATGTTCAGTGAATCGAAAAGATCCTGAACGAAAAATTTTATAAAATCTAATTAGGTTTAACCAAGAAATTTTGAGAGAGATGATACAAATCGAAAGATCGTTTTCGATTACATCGTTTAAATATCAATCTATCGAAACAATCTATGATATCCTGGAATTGGATTTATATATTGTTTCGAGTTAAATAAGGGTTAAATATTTTTTTAATCGTTTAAGATTGAATTGGTAACATTTTAAAAGCATGAAGTGGAATAGGACTGTTTAATGTTCATTCTAATGTATTATTTGATCGTATATCGTTATTTGATCCTTTAGATTCAGTATAATATGAAGGTACGGCTCAAGGATTATTTCCACAAGTAGGTTGATTAGCAAATATATCATAGATAATATAACAAAACAACAAAGTAGCTATCACTGATATTAGAGATCCAAAACTTGATATTGCATTTCATCCACTAAAAGCATCAGGATAATCGGGTATACGTCGAGGCATACCTGCCAGACCTAAAAAATGTTGTGGAAAGAAAGTGAAATTTACTCCGATGAATAATGTTCAAAAATGGATGTTTCCTAATAATTCGTTATATGTTTTACCTGTTATTTTAGCTTCTCAATAATAAAATCCTGCAAATAAAGCAAAAACAGCACCCATCGATGATACGTAATGAAAATGAGCTACTACATAATAAGTATCGTGTAACGATATATCAATGCTAGCATTAGCTAAAACTACTCCAGTTAACCCTCCTATCGTAAACAAAGCTAAGAATCCAATCGTAAACATTAAAGGTGTAGTATATCTCAATGAACCTCCATATAGAGTTGCTAATCAACTGAATATTTTTATTCCAGTTGGAACAGCTATCACCATCGTTGCAGCAGTGAAATAAGCTCTTGTATCGACATCTAATCCCACTGAAAACATATGATGACTTCAAACAAGAAAACCTAAAATTCCAATCGAAAACATAGCGTATACCATACCTAAATAACCAAAGATTGGTTTTCCTGAAAACGTTGATACGACATGACTTACTATACCAAATCCAGGTATGATTAAAATATAAACTTCAGGATGACCGAAGAATCAGAATAGATGTTGATAAAGTACAGGGTCACCTCCACCTGCAGGATCATAAAAAGATGTACTGAAATTTCTATCGGTGATTAACATAGAAATCGCACCTGCTAAAACTGGTAAAGCTAATAATAATAATATAGCGGTAACGAATATAGCTCAAACGAATAATGGTAATTTATGTAAACTCATTCCATTAGTTCGCATATTCAATACTGTAGTTATGAAATTTATAGCTCCTAATAAAGAAGATATACCTGCAAGATGTAAACTGAATATAGCTAGATCAACAGAACCTCCAGAATGTGATTGAATACTTGATAACGGAGGATAAACCGTTCAACCTGTTCCTGCACCATTTTCTACTAACGAACTAACAAGTAATAATATCAATGATGGTGGTAATAATCAAAAAGAAACGTTATTCAATCTTGGAAATGCCATATCTGGAGCTCCACATTGTACAGGTAAAAAATAATTACCATATCCTCCTACTAAACCAGGCATACGTTTTTTCTTTAAGTTTCCTTAAAGGATGGACTATATCTTTATCTTAATTTAAGATATCTCGCGTATAGTCTCTGAGGATCCTACTTTCGCATATAAGTTTTAAATATGATGTTTCGAATATAAAATCATGTTCAACTTCGTTTCATTCCTTTCGATAAAACATCGATTAAAGATAAAAAAGATATTATTTTAGAAATGGTAATAATAGAATAATGAAATGATTTTATTGTTTTCACTTTTACAATAGATATTTTGTATGGAAAATATCAACCTAAGAAGATTCGAACTTCTACGTATTTCTCATTAAGAAAACATTCTAACCGTTGAATTATAAGTTTTATCGAATATATTATTAATAAACTACTTTTAATATTGACAATCGATAAATTAGATGACATTCGATTAAAAAATATTTTCAAAGGTTTTAATATTAATCTTAATTATTTTACATTGAAAGGTTAATTTAATTAATTAATTGATCTATTTTTTATTGACGTTTTTATACATATAATGAAATGGGTGATCGGTTATAAAGTGAATAGATGATTTACATTTATACGAAATATTTTATCAATAACATGTAAACATTAACTATAATAAACACTATAACTATTATATAAAACATAATTATATAAAACATCAAATAATGTTTATTTAATGTTTGTTTAATTCTTATGTATTTAGATAATTTAGGGTATTTTGTTTCTATTTTGAATTTATCGATCAAATAATCACCGATTAATAATGTAGTAATAGAAATCAATGTTCCTAAAATCATACCATATCCTATAATATTAAATAAAGCAACTAATTGTTCTAGACTTAACTGATCTACAAAGCTTTTATATTTTTCTATGAAATCAGATAAGAAACCAAATACATCAGATTTATTAATAGTTTCTTGAATTTCTTTTACATAACTATTTTTTGTATTCTCCAACCGTAATAATTCGTCATAGAAATATGTTTTCATAGAATTTAAATTATCAGCGTTTTCATGATTACTTAAATCGTTATTATTTATTTTGGATTCCAAATTATTTAATTTAAGTTTTACGTTCAATATTTCTTGATCTACTTCATTGATTCTATTAGAACATGCTTCTAAATTATTTTTAAATTCATTATTGACTGTTCTTTCACCTCATAATTCTTGTTGCATTTTACTTATTTCTTCGCTCGTAGTTTTTTTGATATTTGATATATCTTGTCGATGACTAAGAACTTGTCTTCTATAACTATCTACAGTTATTACACCTAAAACACTTGGAGCTACATATTTTTGTAAAATATCCATTAATCTTGTTTTCATTTTTTTTTTAATACGACTCGAATGCGAATGCCAACGTTCGTTTCATCGATCAATGTTTCGATTTTCGATTCATGAGGATGGATAGCTATAGCGATCCAGAAACAGTTCGATGAACATCAAGACATCGGATTTATTCGATATCTAGTATTGGCTGCTTAGTTATACGATTAAGATCATCGATTCTTTGATGAATCATAATCACTTTTAATGCTAACGACGATCATGTTTATTCGATTCATGCGATTTGGTTTCCTGCTGATTGTCCAATTTTCAAAAATGTTACTGCTATTTTTCTACGAGGTTCATCTTCAATGACGAAGTAGAGCTAGTTTTTGAAATTCTAAGGATGTTCCAGCATATAGCGAGATAAAACATGTTAAGTCACCTTAACATTCGGCCATGCCTAACAAATACATGTTATATTATAAATTGATATTTTAATTAGTATCTTTAATAAACGTTATTTTTCATTGTCCTCTATATAATCCTGTTCTTTTTCCGTTAACGTAATCTCGTATCGTACTTCTATCTCCTTTAACACTTCTAGCGAATTCAGATATACTATAGAATTTTCTATTTAGAGAAGAATTAGATTTATTTTCGACGTAGATAATTTTACTAGTAAGTTGTTTTATTTTAAATTCATATCGTTGTTCTCTAATCAAAACTTTTAATTCTTCTAAATTAATAAAAGATTCAAAACTAAATTCCAATAAAGGTTCTAAAGTAAATAAAAATCTATTTAAATATGAATTACCATTATATAAACAATCTTCTAAAGTACGATGATCAATACCAAGGTTATCATAAGCATATTGCTTGCTATCGAAGATAAAGATTAATGATTTACTTAAATTGTCATAGATATAAAAGGCTTGACCTCTAATCTTTCGTAATCTATCTTTAGCTTCTTCAGACATAGGTAAATGATAATCTGATCCTGAAACTGTTTCTATTTTTAATAATTTATTTTTAGAATACTTTGTTATAAAGTATTGCTCTAATTTTAATATTTCCTTTATATTTGTTGAATCTTTAAGGATATATAAGATTAAGTTAACGTTTTTGAATCCATACTTTTTGAAATATCTTAATACATATCTATCAGACTTATTTAATATAGAAGGCATAAAATATGAACACACACGACTATATAAATTTATACTACTACCTATGTAATAGATATTTTTATTAGATATCTCAAAGATATAAATTCCTTTCTTATTCTTTACTACTTCTATTTGTTTTCTATTTTCTAAAGGATTTTTTAACTTTAAATCATGATTTTTAATGTTATTAGATATAGTAGAAATAGTAGAATAGTAACGGATTTGTATTCTTTTAGATTTTTTGAAATCATTAAACTTAGATTCAAAAATAAGATTCGAATTTGATTGGATTAAATGATTTCCTAACTTTATTTCGATATAACGATGTAATATAGCAATAAATATTGACCATAAAGAAAATCATGATAAATGCATGAGCAGAAATGATAACGTTAAACAATTGATGATCTCCTTGTAAAAATTGAACTCCTGGAGATGATAACTCTAATCTAATCAACATCGAAAAAGCTGTTCCTATCAATCCAGCAAATATTGCAAAGATTAAATATAGAGTACCGATTTCCTTAGCATTAGTGGAATAAAGTCATTGTTTGTTCATCAAATCGATGTTATCAGTTTGATGATGTTTAGCTCTATTATCTAACGAATAATCAAAAACGAATATATTATGAATACTTTCGTTCGTTTTAATATGATAAGATGTCATCGATTTTCGATTCGTAAATCGATTAGATGAAACATCAGATGTAATCGACGAATCGATCTATCGATCAGAATAGAGGTGATTCGAACACCCAAGGGTTTCTCCCAAACAATTAGCAATCGTCTTGACTTTCCAATGAAAACTATTCTCAGTCGAATATCTAATTCTTTTTAATTCGATTGGTTAAGGGTCCTTGCCAGAATCGAACTGACGCTAACTACGTGAAGGGTAATTGTACTTACCATTATACTAAAGAACCCGAGATCTTTACGATTTCTTTTATAGTTTCACTTGTTTTAAACTTAAAAAAATCATATAACATGTTTGAAAGATGACAACTCAACATCAAGTCTATAAATCGATTAGTAATGCTAAACCACATCTTACGATGTTTTATATCTGCATCCTATTTAGAAATATTCTTTTTCTTGATCATATGAATTCTATGATCGTTTCTAATGATTTTTAAAACGATCAATGAAAAATCATGATAGTATCTAGAGGTTAGTTTCTTGCTTTATATTCAATCAGCATTTATCTAATATGTTTGTGGCTACCCAACTATGCTTTATCTTGATTATTTGATTATATCGAATAACGATGAAACAATTGGTACACTAGAGAAACACAGCCTATTGATCCTTTCGTACTAGAAGGTCTTCCCCTTTTTACTATTTGTTCCTTTGGAAGATAGGAACCATACTGACTTACGTCGTATTAAACCCAACTCATGTACCCTTTTAATCGGCGAACAGCCGAACCCTTCCAAGATCTTTCCCCTGGAGGATAGGATAAGTCGACATCGAGGTGTCAATCAGGCAGGACAATATGTACTCTTTCCGCCTATTAACCTGTTATCCCTAGCGTAACTTTTATCGATTGATCCCCGTCTATCCCATGTTATAGCGAGGGGTCACTATGCCCTACTTACGTATCTGTGTGACTTCTAAGTCTTTCAGTCAAGCATGTTTAAACCATTATGCTTATGTTACCTTATCACTAGTATATTGTTTTCCATACAATCATCAACATACCTTCATAGAATATATAATTTGTTTTTATTTCGATCGAATCGAAAGATTTCTTGAAGATCGATCGATCTTCGAAAATTGTTTTAAATAAAATCGGATGTACTTTGCTACTTTATTAAAGACTACCGCCCCAGTCAAACTGTCGATTAGTCAATTCTTCCTTCGAATGTCGTGATGAATTCGATTTTGATTTTTTGATTTCAAGGTAAACATCGACCCAATATCGACCTCAAGGTATTCCATTTACGTCTATCGACATCCCTACTTGCTATTAATCGATATTGTTATAGATCGATATGTTAACTAATTACAGTAGAAGTTGCTAGGGTCTTCCCGTCCTACCAAAGGTAACCTGCATCTGCACAGGTAATTCAATTTCACTGAGTAAGTTGTCGAGACAGTGAGACCATCGTTACACTATTGATACTAGACCACATTTAATGGCCAATTTATTTTGCTACCTTAGGATCCTCATGGTTAAGACCGCAATTAACCAAGTTTTCGAACGATGACTAAACATCATCATCGTTTTTATACTATTGGCATTGAGCAAGTTTCATTCCCAATACTATGATATCTATCATTGCTGAGAATTGTGTTTTTAGTAAACAGTCGGGGCCTCCGATTTTATGTTTCCGTATCGAAATATCGATTCTCTACGGATCCTCTTATCGTCTAACTTATGAGGACAATTTGCCGAGTTCCTTAACAACTTTTAACTCTACACCTTAGTATTCTCTACTTACGAACCTGTGACGGTTTAGGGTACGGTAACATCGATTTATATCGAATCGAATTTTCGATACTCATGTTTTGAATAAAGAAAGCATGATTTCGACGTAAAACGATATACGAATCGATTTCCTGGTCTTTATTCGAAAATCGATAAAAACTTTATCTTCGTGTACTCATCAGCCATAACGTTGGTTTATGGACCTTAGAGACCGTTATTACAAAAGTCAGTTTAACTTTAACTTTTAACCCTTTCGTATTCGGTGAGAAGTATTATTAACTTCTTTTTACGTTACTCATGTCAGCATTATCTCTTCAGTCGCTTAAAGACAATAATATACTGTCCTTTTTCGAGTTTGACTGAACGTTCTACTACCTTGAATAAGAATCGAAACGTTTCGATTCTTATTCAACACGATATCGGTTGATTATTTAAGACCCGTTAAATCTTCGGCGCTACAATCTTAGTGCTGATGAGTTGTTACGACATTCTTTAAAAGTAGCGACTACCAGGCTCACTTCACAGCTGCATTCGAATTGCTACTTCCTTGATTTCACTTAATAATCATTTGGGACCTTGATCAATGTTCTCGGCTGTTTCCGTCTTGACTATTCAACTTATCATGAATAGTCTGAACATCTACTATTCATTTATGTAATTTCGAGATTGGATTCCAATGGTAAGATCTCAAAGATCTCCACAAGCTAAACAATATCGACCTTAATCGATATTGTTGGGAAATTCAGTGCTGTACCTTCATAAATTTCATGTAGATATCATACTTAAATATGTTTCGGTAGAAAACCAGCTTTTTAGGTACGATTGGTATTTCGCCACTTTCCAAACCTCTTCGGAGAATTTTGCAACATTCACCTGTTCGATCTTTTTATCTGGATTTGGAAAGATCTCCTAACTTCGGGTCTAATAAAAATAACTCATCCATAATAGTTTCGATGGAATCGAATCCTATTCAGTCGCTTTCGCTAAGGTTTAAACCTTGCTATTCCTATTAACTTGCTGACCCATTATGCAAAAGGTACGTCGTCATCATCGTAATCATGGATGATTTCGACTGCTTATAGAGTCACTGATTCAAACTATTCGTTATGTTACAAACATTCTATTTCAACGATTTCCTTTACAGTACTATTCACTATCGCTAAACCTATGATACTTAGCCTTAGAGGATGGTTCCCCTATATTCAAACGAATTATGTTTTCGTTTTACTTGTTTCGGTATACAATGATCTTACTTTAAGATTTACAGGACTCATTACACTTTTTTAGAATTTTTTTTTCAATGATATCGAAGTGAATCGAATACTAAAAAAAAAAAAAT
>Ga0126375_10000015_pt1 | contig 36012 bp, 39 predicted proteins | sample PanSoiMetPlot_14_FD_109577 | JGI IMG/M metagenome (GOLD analysis project Ga0126375, IMG submission 109577) | Tropical forest soil microbial communities from Panama - MetaG Plot_14 | ecosystem: Environmental > Terrestrial > Soil > Tropical forest | place: Panama | collected 2016-02-17 | reverse complement strand
GATGATTCCCCCGATCACGAACCCCAAACCGAATCCCAAAAGAAGTCCGCTCAGGAAAATCATCGCATTTCCAAATAGGAATCCACTCGTGATTGGTGATTTGAAATCCGTCTCCAAGGTTGTCCATTCCGCAAAGGGCGTGCTCCGTAGCAATGCTCACCGGGCCAAGCTCCACATTCGGGGCAAAAAACTCGACGGACTTTCATTCGAGCAACGGGCATTAGATGTATGCCCTGCCTTCGCGCACTAAAGCTAGGAAAGGACTCCCCTGCTTTCTCTACTAGTAGTATTACTTCCATTTCAATTACTATCCTTTCCTTCACTCCTTCTATTACTAAACCTTCGGTTTAGTATTATTCATGGTTCAATTTCAATTTCCGTCCTTCACCGTGTTTCCGTCGAGGGTTTCGTCCAGAACGATGTACCGCTTCTGAATCCAGACCTTCTGCCCGGTCGTGATCCAAACATCGTTTCCTTCCTCGTCGTTCTCAGGCTCCAGGACTTCCATCTTGAGGGCGTAGCGGTCGATGGAGATGAGCTTGCCGATCACCGTATCCCCACCTTCGACTTCAATTGCAAGTTTGAAAGCCACGGGGACGTTGTTGACCCGAGCCGTGATTAGCTCCGAGTCGTGGACGGTGTAGTTCTTGTTGTTCTTCCGCTCCCGCTTTTTCGGGTCTTTCTCTTCAATTTCAGTCATGCGTAATTCCTCCTTGAATTTTGATTTGAAAAAGGGAGCTTGAGCCTGCTCCCTCGGTTCCCCCCGGAGGGGGGATGGTAACATCGGTATGGGCCTGAGTCAACGTGGATTTTTCCCCTGCATAGAAGGGCAGAGGAGTCTTCACCGGGCGGGACTGGCGGGACTCCTCTGCCACCCTTCGCTTCCGCGAAGCTAACGAGTCTTTGTCGATGGGGTCAGAGCCGGATCGGGATTACCGGCTTGAATTGCCGCTGCTCTTGCTCGGTTCCGTCCGGCTCTGAGGATTCCGTCTCCGACCATCCACAATCCGGCGATGATGGATGAACCCAATTGCAAGAACAATTGACCTTTATCCCCGTCTAGCCAGCCCATTGCAATTGCCTGAGTAATCACCCAGCCCAAAGCGGCTATGGCTTGTGCCAGTGTGACGTTCGGAGTTTTTGTATTCAGCCAGTTCATGTCCTACCCTCCTTTCAAATTATCGGCAATGACGCTGATAGGTGTAAACAGACCACGGATACCAATTCGTTCCGTGGTTTGACATCCGATAGGCCACCCGAGCGTTGTAGAGAGGATTGTAAATCCTCCACCACTTCACCCAGTATGGGCCTGGCCTGTGAATTTGAAATAGCCCGTGGTCGTTGGTTGCTGAGATTGCTCCCCGCCCACGGTAGACATAGCGATTTTCGTACCACGCTATGCATTGAGCCCGTGCGTACTTTACAGGCCCAAATGTTTTCAGTATGGCTTGGTGGACTGCACGAGGAGGCCGGGGGATACCCGGCCAGTAAAGAGCCTGCGCTGTTGCCGTGCCTGTGGTGAGTGCAAGGGCACACGCACTCAGTATCGCGGCTAAGCGATGAATTGAATTTCCTCCTTGTGAGCTTACAAGTCATGCTGCTAGCGTGGGAAGTCTTCCCAGCCTCCTTTCATTGCTCGATGTTTGTAACGCCGACTTCGCGCATCTTTTCAATCATTGCGTTGACATTGAAATAGTGGGTCTTACGCCACGGGTCGAAGTTGTCGATTACGCCCCACGCTTCATCGGCGTAGTGATCGGTGAACGAGGTAGTCATAGCAACCTCCATCCCCCAGGTCAAATCCCAGATCAAATCCTCGTCGTATCGCTTGGAATACACGAGATGCCCGCCCCACGAGCCCGGTCGATTTCGCGGTGTATCGGGCACGTAATCCCAGATGCAGGGCCTCCCCGCCTTGATTGCATTTTGCAATTGTTCCAGCGCTGTAAGCGGTAGCCAAAGACCAAGTTGAATTCCATGCAGGAGATAGATAGCTGTCCGCAGTTGCTTCTCATCTCCTGGATTGAGTTCTCCGAAGGCTGCAATGGAGTAGGTTCGCTCCGTAACCTTTGTATCGGGAAAATGCAATTCCCAGCCATGCCTCCATTCACGGAGAGCTTGAATTACAGAGTAGCCCCTGTCCTTAGCGTCTCCCGGAGTCTGGCAGCCCGTTCGGAGTTTGTATTCATCGACGACTTGTTGGTCGGTGAGCGGGACGGTATTTCTAGTTTCCACTCTTTCAAGTCGCAGCAAGTTATTTGCGCGTCCTGCAAACACGCAATCTCCGTAAGCATCGTTGCCCCAAACGTTCGTTGGGAACGGCCGTCGGTTATGGTCAAAGTCAAATGGAACTGGATACACGATGTCCTCGGCCAGAAAGTCACCGAGCATGAGTGTATGCGGGTCATGTTCGTACTCCTGTTTTCCGGTTCGGAATCCATCGACTTGAACTGTCTCCATTCATCCTCCTTTATTTGAATATTCTATGAATGAGTTTCACGCACTCAGGACTGACCTTGACATTGCGACCATTTGAAAGTTCCAAGAGGACGGTCGCCTCACCGATGTCATTCCGTCTTGAAACCTCACAGAAGACAATGCTGGCCTGTTTGACTTCTACTACTCGTCGCCTGAGAACGATAAGCGTTGCCTTTATTTCCTTTTGATGTTTGTCCAGCCGATCCGTGGTACGGCTGAAATACCACAGACTGACGACCATGCCGATAGCGAGAAGCGCATAGGCCAGTGAAACGTAAATCCAAGCCCGCGTACTCATGACCCCTTTGCTCGGATCATCGGTTCGCAACCAAGCACGGTGAAGCCAAGCATGATCGTCTCGGAGCTTTTGTCAATGAGCCCGTAAATGATTCCAACGACCCCCAAAATGGTGATTGCCCAAGCTCGGACGAGATGTATGTAACGGTACTGCCCATTTTCATTTGCTACTGGCATCTCCTATTCAACACCGCATGAGTGTAGAGAGTTGCCCATGCAAACTTGTCTCCCTCCCAATTGCCTACGTGGATCGTGCCTCCCCCCGAGGTCGGACAATTTGCATCGAGCCACTCAGGAGCCCACGCAGGCGCATTGTGGGCGAAGATTGCGCTCCACCAATACTGAGTCCATGTGTGGCCCGGATGCTCTTCTTTCAATTTCCTGTGCGTAGCAATGAGTCTGTCCGCAGTCCAGCGTGCCTGTTTTTCAACATTCCGATAATCCTGCGCCGGTTCAAATGAGTCATGGATTTGAAATGCTCCCCGGTCATTGCCACTGTCTAGCTCATACCGTGCTGCAAGGTAATACTCGGATTCCAACGCCCCGATCCTACCGACGTACTGATTGGGCACGCCCATGTCCGACTCCACTTCCCGGACAATGGAGGAGTGCGAGCACCAGCACAAGACTCTGGCAGTTTGAAATCCTAGAATTCCATCAACCGGCATTCCGTTTGCGGCTTGAACGTCTTTGACTGCGTTCTTGGTCGCATCACCGAACGCCGGGGTGTCCTTGACTTTCCGGTTCGTGACTCGCTGGAGCAAATCCTTGTAACCGAGGATGGCATGAGCACGCCGGAATTGAAAACTATCGACTTCGGCCGTATCGTCGTACCGCTGACCGTACTTGAAAGCTCCTTCTTCCCATCCCCAGCTAGGCATGTCTCGGCCCTTCCACTCGGATGAACGCTTGAATTGAACTTCGATGTCTGTAATCCGCAGCGACATGATCGCCGTGGTTTCCCTCGACAGTATGAAAATATCCGCCCGAGCCCCACTTGTCGAAGAACCCCACATGCACCGCTGGCGGGACAATGAAAAGATCGCCCTTTTCGGGAAAGCCGGTGATGTGCAAACCCTCTCGACCCCAGCGAGCATCATCGAGAATTTCAGGAACGTAGGAATGCCGGAAATGAATTCCAACCTGATCGAACGCCCACGAGCAGGAGATGGCGCACCACGCGACACAATTCATGTGATACCAGGAGCCGAACATTTGACAATTCGATCCAGGCGGGGACTCTCCGAGCCCCATGTGCTTCCTCAGAGCCTCAACCGCTCCTGCCTTCTTGCCGGTTGACTTCTTCGCTTCCCTGATCCGCTCACCACGTCGATGTTGCATTTCCTTCGTGAGCTTTTTCTTGCCGATCATGAAATCGTAGAAGTCCTGACCGGCTGCCCTGGAAGGATGCTCATATCCGAGCCACGACTGCGCCCTGAAAACTCGGTTGGCCGTTTGACGACCAAATACCCCGTCGATGGGGAAATGATAAATGATCGGATACTGGACATCCTTCTTCTGCCAGGCCGAGGGATCGTGGCCGTTGAGAAGCCATTGAATTTCCTTTACGTCCCTGCCCCGCATCGGAGGTGAGACAAGGTGCAGCGTCCTACGGTTTCCAGATTTCCGGGCGGACAATTCCGCCGGAGTCTCTTCCGTTACCTCCAGGCCCGGAATCTCCTCCATCTCCGTCGTCTCTTCCGTCATCGTCTCCCTCCGGTTCGTATTTGGCTTTCATTTCGTGCAATTGCTTTGCCGCTTCTTCAAGTTGAATTTGCGTTATTTGTAATTCGTGCTGGAGTTGCCGTATCCTGACTTCCTTTTCCCCCAGGAGAAAAATTACATCGTCTTTGCTTGCCTCCATCCTCCCTCCTAGATAAACCTAATCGGCCAGATTTTCAATTGACGGCTATTGACATGAACCGTACCGCCGACATTTGACGAGGCATACATGGTTTTGATTGTCGTTGACGCTGATACTCCTCGGGCAATGTCACTAACAATGAGACAAGTCGCCCAACCGCCAGCGACGTATTCATCGGCCTCATAGTCGGCAGTCCCGCTGCCGTCCCACGTACCCGAAGATGTGCGAAGAACAACGCCAAGTGACCCGGCGGTCGTCTGACCGCTTGCGTACATGATGGTTTTTGTTTCGCAATACCAATCGCCTGCCCGCAATCCTGTTACTTGCGGGCCGACTGTTGCAACATCGACTGCGCCTACTCCTGTACCCGCAAACGTCTGATCGGTTACGATTGAAACTGCAATTGGCGGGCCACCAATGAATTTCCATTTGTAGGTTGGTTCGCTGGAATCGTAGATGAACGTCCAGTAAACGCCGGGGTAGTTATTGAAAATCCACATCATGCCGTCTACTGGAGCAGCGGGAGGCGATGTTCCGAGATGGTAATTCAATTTTGAAAATTCGATGGCAGCCGAAGCAGAGATTTCAGCATTTGCAATTGTCCCGTCAAGAATCTTTGCTGCCGTAACCGCATCGGTCGCCAGTTTTACATTCGTTACCGAGCCGTCAGTCGGAGTCCGCGTGTCGGAAAGTCGGGAGTCATTTCCGGCGCAAGCCTGAGCCGAACCCGAGCCCAACGTTCGCATCGAGGCCGTACCGGCCGCGCCGTCTTTATTTGCCGCCGCCACCTTCGTATCTGTAATTGCTCCAGCGGCCACAGCAGGAGTCGTAGCCGTGCCCGTAAGATCACCGACAAGCTGAACGATGCCCTTCACGGTTGTCGAGGCATCTGCAACGGCGCTAGGAGCCCCCCATTTGACTCCTGCGGCCTGGGTAGAGTCCGCCTGGAGCACTTGACCATCTGTACCGACAGCGACCCTTAGATCGCCTCCTGTGCCCCTGCCGTACAGATCGCCCTTCGTCGTCAACGGGCTTGAGAACGAAGAGGGAGCCTGCCAGGTCGGTACACCGGCTGAAATTCCGAGGATTTGACCGGCCGACCCTGCCGACAGTTTTGAAACGGCAATAGGGCCGGTAACGTCGGCATCCACGATTGCTAGGGCAGCGAGCTTTGACTTTGCAATTCCGGCACCGGCTACGATATCGGCATTGGCAACCTGCCCCGAGGGAATGAGTTGCTGCCAGGTTGGCGTTGCATCCGATCCGGCATTTATTTCAAGCCGAGCCGTCGTGGTATTGAAAATACAAAGCCCCTGTGGACGGCTACCGAGAGCAATGGCATCTCTCTGGGCCGTTGTTAGCTGAGGTAGTCCCGTCCCGCCTAGCGGTCGTGAAATCCCGGAAATCCGGAGGTTGCCTGTAATCTGGGCTTCGCCTGCTCCGAAGCGAGAAAGCTGGAGTCCGGTTTCTCCGATCCGGACTGTTCCCACATCGACGGTCTGCCCGAAGTTGGCAGCGTCGGCGTAGTGATCCTGAATTGAATTCAAGTCACCGGCATAGAGCCGACCGCCTGGAGCTATCCCTGTCGCATCAAAGGTTTTCACACGGCTCATGCCATTTAGCCTCCCTAGCTCACCTTCGTCGGTGTAATTTTCAAGAATCTGTGTCCAAACTGCGCCGTGGCAGAAGCAGAGAACGAGCGATATTTCATTACAATGGCATCACTAGCTGCAAGCGTCGGCTGATACATCGCCTCAACGCTAATGATGTAGCCGACCGCGCCGGTCGTTCCAATGTCGTACCAAGCGGCCCAGTTGTCATTTGCTGCGGTGCCGCCAAGATCGAGCGAGGCATAAGCGGTATGGGCCAGAGACGCACCGCCGGGAGTGAGAATCGCTGCGCCATATTCAAGTGTGTAAATCCCCGCCCTGGGAACGGTGATACTCGGGCCTGCCGTCGTGAGAGCAACGTAGGTTGTGCTCGCCGTAGATTCAAATGCCGCCACATATGCGAATGCCGGAGCCCCGCCGATGAATTTCCATTTGTATGTCGTTTCCGAGTTGTCATAGACGAACATCCAGTAGACCCCGAGCCCGTTGTAAATCCAGAGCATTCCATTGACCGGCGAAGAGGGAGGAGATGTGCCAATATGAAAACCGAGCTTCATTCCCTCTATCGAGGCATCGGGAATCGTAACTGCACCCGTCAAATGAATTGGGCAAGTAGCTCCTCCCGGAGCATCCGAAACGCCGAAGATCGGATACCCTGAAAACGGACTGGCTACAGCCCTCGCCTTGTACGGCGTTGATGCGTCCGGCTGAACGAGAACGCCGCCACTTGCAATCGACGCAACGGTTGTAACTGCCGGTTGACCGATGTAGGCAACGATCACCGGCAGGCCATTGGTCGCATCATTCATTGCAATTCCGGCGTAGTTGTATCCGGTACAGCGGTCTACCGAGTTGAACGGCCCGGAGAAGCCAACGATGTCACCTTTTGTAATTGTCCCGGTCGCATTGAAAATTTTGGCAGTCCAGTCCGGCGTCTCAAGATTGCAATTCTCTGGGTTGGCATCGGCAAACATCGGAAGGGTATCCGACCATCCCTTGCCGACGATTCGTGCTCCTGTGCCGTAATTGCTGAAATACCAAGCCGCTGCGCCTGTCCCCGTTCCGCCGATGATGTCGGCTGCGGCTGACGGATAGAACGTCGTCTGAGCCGCGCTCTTGATCCTGACGGCGTACTTGGATTCGCGAGCAGTAATCGCCGTCGTAGCCCCACCCCATCCGCCTGCGCGGATCGTGGAATGCCACATCATGCTCATGCCGAAGAAATTACAATCTACGAAACTGTCTCCCCCGCCGGTTCCCTCATCGAGAATGCAGCCATTTCCAACTGCCTCATAGGCCAAATCGATGAATTGGCAATTGATGGCGATGTTTTGTAATTGGTGCCCGCCCTTGTCGGCACCGTAGATGCCATATGGGCCGAAACCCGCATGGCAGTCCAGGAAGTTGCTGCCGACAATTGCATTGTTGCCAAAAACAGCAAGCGAGGCGAAGAAGCTACCGTCGAAGTAGCAATGGATGTATGTATTGTCCCCGAAGGTAGTTGCGCCGTCTTCCCACTCGACGTTATAGAAGTTGTTTGAGAACCGGCAGTCGTTGAAATTGACATGATCGCTATTCATGACGAGCCCGGATTGAAAACCTGACGCCTGAACACGAGTAAGACTCATGTTGCTACCCGGCTTGATGCCCTTCATCACACAGCCGAGCGCGTTGGGATTCAGGACATGGCCGAATGTACCCTGACAGCAGAAGTCCAACAGCCGTGGAGCTTGACCCCAAGTGCCGTACGTTGGCGAAGGTTTTATGCAATACTTCCCTGCGCCCAGATCAGTAGTCCAATTCAAGAACGTGGCAGCCGAACCAGCGCCACTGATTTCAACATTGTTCTGTAAAAGAAGCTCAGCGGTTATCTTGTAATTCCCCGGCGGTATATACACATAGCCACCGCCTGCCGTCGAGACATCGTTGATTGCATTTTGAATTGCAGTCGTGTCATCGGCTGTATTGTTTCCGACCGCGTTGTAAGGAGCGTTCTTGACGTTCACGTAACGACCTGCCGATGCTCCCCCTCCTCCTGAGCCGCCCATTGAAAAACCGATGAGCGCGGTAATTGAAGTTCCGATTCCCGGCTGAGAGGAAACGCCGATGATCGGATAGCCCGAAGCAGGAAGGATGGCCTGCTTTGCAAGATAGGGAGTCGTGGAATCCGGTTGTAGCAACGTACCGGCTTGTGCAATCGTCGTCGTCGTATTTACATTGACGTAGCCGGTCGAGGCATAGAGAATCCTGTCGCCGCTGGCTGCGCTCGTGACCGCGATCCCGGCGAAGTTTGTTCCGTCGAACCGCTTGACCGTATTCACGCTCGCGCTCTGGACAAAACTCAAAATGTCCCCGGCATTGATCGTGCCCGAGGCTATGCCCGGAGTCCCAACGAGGTTTTCAGGAAGTACGTTTGTCACTTGGCATTCCAGAGCGTTGAAATCTGGGCGGGAGACAACGCATAGTCGAAGAGTGCAATGCGGTCGAGCGAACCGTTGAAATAATTTGTACCGTCCAGCCTCCCCAATTCAACTGCTCCCGTCGTTGCAGCGATAGTTTGATTCGTCACCGTTCCCGTACGATCCACATTGTCAATGTAAATCTTGTTCGTTGCCCCGGCCTTCGTCCAGACAGCCATGTGCCAGGCGTTGTCATTGACAGTATTCGTCGCCGTCGAGATGACTGCCGTTCCTTCCTTTTCAATTGCAATTCTCCCCGCCGTGCGGCCATAAGTCATCGAGTAACCTGCGTTGCGTTTCGATACGACCCCATTGGTTGCGCCCGAGTTGGTTTTGATCCAAGCGATGATTGTAAACGTGTCACCGGGATCGAGCGAGGCCGAATCCGGAATTGTAATGTAGCCCGTCGTGCCATTGAGAAGGACGGCACGGTTCGGAGAAACACTCGTCGTCGGGCCGGTCTGGGAATAGGTGATTCCTCCGGTATACGTTCCTGGATTTCGGTTCGTCTCGTCAAAGGCAGTCGGCCCGGCGGTTTCGGTAAGCCGCCAGTATGAAATTGGCAGCAAGTCCATGAGTGCATCGTCGTATTTGTTGTTCGTATACTGAGTGATTGTGAATGTAATTCCAGCCGGGGTGAAATGGGAAAGCTCACGGCTGATCGCTTGAAAATCCGGAGTAAGCGATGGATCGACATTTACTCGGTAAGCGAAGTTCGCCAGGTCTTCGTTGATCGAATACAGATTTGAAATGTCGGCAGGTACCGACTCCCCGTAGAGTGTGACTCCTGCTCCGGAACTAAGGTCGATGCCATCCGGGAGAATCGAGGTTGGCACACCGATTCCCTGCGAGGCGTAGATGTAGTTTTCAATAATCGCCTTCCGCGTCGTTCTTGTAAACGCGCCCTTACGAATGTGAGTGAGAATGCGGTTTCGTCGTAGCTGATTGGACGGCGTTGGAATAAGTGCAGGAATTCCAAAGTTCTGCTCCCAGCGGGTAAGCCAGTCCGTCGAGCTTGCGACGAACATCTCCGTATACATTGCCCCGATTTGATCCGCCAACGTCTGTAGCGGCATCGTGAGCACATAACGAAGCTGACCGAAATAGGAATCCTGATTTTCAGGCCAGAGGCCATGAGGGGATTCCTCGATGAATACTTTTTCAAAATCGGTGAGTGGCTGTTCAGCAGGAAGCGTCATGACACGGTGATTGTCCCAGGAAGTCGCTTGCTATCAGGCGCGGTCGAGAGGACACCGCTCGGAGCCGTGACGGTCAGGTCGGCCACGCCGGGCAATCCAAATACCGCGTCAATAATTCCGTTCGGTCTGATTGACGCACCGACCGGAAGCGCATTCACATAATCTGAAATTGCCTGCTGGATCGACGGCGTAAGATCGGCAACCGTGTAGACCATATCGGCCACGCTCGTATCCAGTGTGATTGTCACGGAGACGGCGGTTGAAATTCCAGTAAACCCGGTAACGTGAACGATCATGTTTGCCACGTCGAGCGCCTGTAGGTCATCTTGAATTTCAGTGATGATGGCCGGATCGACAATCGCACCATCCGGCCCGGAGACTCGTATCGTGACATGACCGTTTGCCGCCACGCCCATGTTGTTATTCGGAAATGCAACTGCCGTATCGACTTCGTTGTGGATCATCGCCCAGGAAATCAAATCATTAGGCGAGCCTGTGCTGGGAGCACGTAGGGCTCCGAGCAATCGAGCCCTGAAATCATCCCAGTCCTCAGGCTCACTTCCTCCGGTAAACCCGGCGGGGTTCGTCACGGAGTTGACACCGCTGGGAACGTCTGAAATTTCATTGATGACACCCGGCCCAACGTTGTAGATAATCCCGTAGGACTCACCCGCTGCCGCGACAAGGATTGACTCGGCTGTACTTACAGCAGGCGGCGCTCCACCGAGCGCGCCATCGGTTACGTTGTCATCGAACAGGACGGTTGTATTGTCATTGATCGTCGTAACCAATTGCAAAGGCCCGCCGTTTTTCATTCGGTAAATCCGTCGTCCCGTTGTACCTGTGCCGCCGAGTGGAAGTGCTGTTAGCCGAATCTGAGACGTGTTGACATTGAGCGCGTTACTGTGCGCGCTCGGAGCGGTTTCTCCTCCCGCCGTCAGAAATGTCACCACGTACTCCATGAGGCCGGTCAGGTTGCCTCCCAGGACGCGATCAGTGGCCGTAGGAGCCGTCGGAATCCCAGGACTGGGGATAGTGGCATCTACAGTCGTAGTGAAGTAGATCGGATCGAGCCCAGTCCCGATATCGTAAGCCGCACTTGAAGTCATCGGAATGAACGTCCCGCCTGCACCAAAGAATTTCAAGTTGCCAACAGAGGGTGTTCCTGGTTTGAGTGGGATGTTGTATTGATCGCCGTACTTTTCAAGTGCATCTTGGTTGGCCGTCTGGAGGAAAATGTCCGATCCGAGAAACGACTGGGCGATGTAGAGGTTTTCCATTGCGCTCGCCATTACTTGAAAAAGCATGTAGAGATTTCCGTCGTCGCCCACATACACATCCGGAATACGGCTTTGCATTTCCTCGATCATGACATTGATAATGTCATCTCGATTCATGTAAAGTGCCTGTGGATCAAATGGGAGCGCCATTGAAACTCCTAGACTTGAACGGTGATTACGTATTCACCAGGATCAACGCCGATGCCTTCGGCCAACTCGATTTCATCCAGGTCAGCTTCATCGACAGGAATGTTGATATCGGGCGGTTCCGTGGCCGTAAACCGAATAACCGCTTGCATAGATCGGTTCGTCGTTTCATCGGTTTTCATCATCTGAATGTCAATCACATTCACGTCGTACATCGGCATGAGCGCCTTGCCGATATGACCTTTTGCTGCCTCGGCAGCCTTTTCAATCGTTGGCTGGTTTACTGCCAGGGCCAGGTCACTTCCGAGGTTGCCGGTGTCGTCAAAAATCCACGTCCCTCTCGGGATTTTCAAACGGGTGACGATGCGTTGACGAATAAGGCCCGCACCTTCGATGGCCTGCAAATCCCCGCTGGAGTTGAAAAGCCAATCGCCGTGATCGGTCATTGCAAAATCAACCGGCACTAATCCTCCTCGTCCAGCATCGTAGATTGAATTACTCCGAGCGCCTTGGGAAGTCCACGCTGCCCCAAGTGCAAGGCAATCAGGACTTGCTCGCCTACCTGGGGAACGTCAGGCTCCACCTTGATTCTTTTCAACCGCACTTCGCCGTTGGCTCCCTCGTCGTATACCTTGGCCGTTCCTGTAAACCCGATGAGGGGAATTGACTGCGGCCCTAGTTCCTCGACCCAGATGAGCTTGCGGTCAACGTCACGGCGAGTCACGGGACTCTGAATGAAAAACTGAGTTGACTTTTTGACATGGCTGTCGATAGCCTGGTAGACCATCCCGAAATCTTCATGCGTCAGTGGCATTACCGCTTCGACCCCCTCACGACCGGCCAGTCCTTTTGCCCCTGCTTGTGCGTCTTATTCAAGAAGCGGGCGAAGCTGTCGCTGCACGTCGAGCCACTACCTCTACCGCCGTACATTCCGCCGACCGGAGTATAAAATGCAAGTCGGCATTTTGGGCTATCGTTGATGCCTCCTGAATGCCAGCCCGTTTCCATCGAGCCGCTACGGAAGCGGGCAATTAGCTGGCCCTTTTGGACGATTTTCCCAGGAGCTACTTGAATATTCTTTATCATCTCGGCCACGTAGATGCTCCAGCCCGCATACGGCCCATCGAGAAGTTTGTAAGCAATGTAAACCCCGCCGTTGGGCCAGACGTTACGAGCAACGTAGAGAATTTTGGCTCGGCCGTGGGCATAGACGGGATCGCCTTCACTGACGGCAAAGTCAAGTCCTTGATCCGGGCCAAGGAATTGGTGGCCGACGTAAAAGTCAAAGTAGTATTGCGTACCCCCATGCCCACCGGGCTCCGAGGCGTCGGCAGGCGATTTGCTTTTCTTGCTTGCCTTGGCCGCAGCCTGGATTGTTGGAAGGAAGTCCTGCGCCATTTTCCAGATTGAATTTGCATTTGCCAGTCCTGTTTTTGATCTACCGGCATATGACCAAATAGCGTCTCGCAAATCCGCTTCCGTTCCCTTCGCATGTGGATTGCGATTGTAAAGCGAATGTGCCGCGACCCAGATGTTTGCGCAAGGGCACCAACGACCGCCGGTATATGAATTATTATTGTTAGGGCTAATACTAGTACCGGGCAATTTCAATTTGTGTTTCACCGCATATCGGTCAGCTTCCTGCTTCAAGCTTGCATCCGTCAACTGCATTGGGCCGACTCCGCGTTCTGGTGCTCCCGGACGCGCTGTTGAAAGTCCGGCAGCCGGAGAAAATGGATTGTGATTGTCGCGTGGGCCGTCCGCATACATCCAGCGCCACTTGTCGTACTGCTCCTTTTGAAATACCGAAGGTGGCATGTGCCAGTCTTTTCCGCCCACGTAATTGTGGTTGTGGTCGTACGCTTCTTCGGCTCCGTTTCTGAACGCCTCTTCATGCTTGGCAATACCGAGAAGCACCGAAAGGAAAACTTGAAATCCATATTGCTTGTGCCACGTATGCGCCGCTTTGACAAAGCAGTCGGCCCAGCGGATGCCGGTTAGCTCATCGGACAGGACGGCATCGGTTCCTGCGGCGGGCTCGTGGTCAGGAGATTGCAACTGAGGATCGTCAGGCACTCGCTTGGTCAGGGCGAAGCCGCGCTCTCTCAGCCGAACCTCTTGAAATAGACCATCGGGGCTGACAACATGCCGGACACCGACGATGTAGAACGTCCCCACAAGCCCGAGCTTTGGAAGGTTGACAACAGCAATGCGGTTCTGCCGAATGAGAAAGCCGGGATCGAAACAGGTGATCTTGATTTCAAGCGATCCGACTTTACCCTCGAAGATTTCCTCCCAGGCTTCGGCCCGAGCCTGTTTTTCATTTCTAGCCTGCTTGGACGTAACAAATTTCACCGGCTTTTTCGACCAAAGGCGAATGCTTGGATCGCGCTCACGAACGTAGGAACCTGTATTTCCTTTCTGCCAACTGACCCATTGCTCTCCGACACGGGTTTGCGTGTTTTTGTTCCACTCCATTTGCTCGACCGGAATCCATTGCCGTTGATGTCCTTTGAAAACTCGAGGCTGGCCGAAGTAATATGTTGGTTGATTGTGATAGCTCAGCCGGTCGGCATAGATCGTTCCGTCGGGCTCGGCCCAGATATATGCCTTTGCAAATTTCCGGTAGAACCGATACCACTTCTCCCAATACGTCTCGGTGCCATCCGTGTAGAATTTCTTGACTCGCTGGTGCTTGAGCAATTTCAAGTTTGCTGCCATGCCAAGTGCGCGAGATTCCTTATGGATCATTTGGTCGATGCGGACGTTGGTATGCATGAAAGGCAATGCAGTCGCATCCACGGCCGGAGCCGTAATATCCCGGCCAACCATTTCAATTATGCCTTCTTCGTTCTTGGACACGGTATCGGCATAACCGCGATGAAGCGTTCGGATTTTCCCACCCTGGACGAGCACCAAGTCAACCCGTACCTCGTTATCCCTTTTCAAAACCTCCTTGATGTCGTTGAATGGATCGCCAAGCTGGCACGTCCACTGATCCGCGTCCGTATCCATCGCGCTATCTACGTCGAAAGAGATGACCCTATCGACGGACAGGGCTTTGTAGCCTGCCTTATTCCACTTAGTTGTAATTACTGCGTACGCCTGCATCCATCCCTCCGGACAAATACAAATCGCTGATCTGATCGAATCGCCTCATGCGCACGGTTCTACTAGGCTTCTTGCCTCGCTGCATTTGACGAAGGAGCCAGATTTCATATTCACGAGCAATCATCGTATACATTCTTGCCTTTTTGGATTTGATCGGACGCTTGACAACAATTGCCATTTCAACCTCCTACACATTGAGCACGAGCCCGAGCATCATCTGAGTCGTTGGAATCTTGTTCGGCGGGGGAGGCTGAGCCAACCCGCCAAATGCAACTCCCGATGCAATGACGTAGTGGTTTTTGTCATAGATGCGATGCCATTTATTTGCATCACCATAGACCTTTTTGGCAATTGTTTTTAGCGTTCGATATCCCACTTTGACCGTGAACGTGCGATGGCTCTTTTTGATTTTCTTCCCCTTTGGATTTGGAGGCGGCGGTCGCCTTCCCGGCTTGGGAAGGTCGATCTTCTCCCTCGTCCCGACGTGAATGAAATTGATGGTATAGGCAATGCTTCCAGTCCGGTCGCCTTCCTGGTGATTGAAACTGTAATCGGCAACGAAGACCTGATAGGGATTGTTGTCCTCGTGCTTGCCCACCATTGAAGCAGGCAACCACAATTCAAGTCCATAAGCCGACTTGTCCTTGGCCGGGTGAACAGGAGGAACCGAAGTCAAGACCTTGCGGCATTTTCGCATATTGACAATTGCGGTTCTACCTGGAAGGACACCGCTCAGATTGATTCGGTGATCGTCCAGGTGCATTACCTCTACTATGGCTGCGTTGTCACCGACGTAATGGTGAATCGCCTGACCTTGCGAACCGTTCCATTCAAACCCCTCCACGCCGAGCGGAAATTCAAATCGCAAATGCGAGTCACCGTCATCAACGTTCTTGTTGTGAATTGACGGGCGCTCAAAGCGTGACGTGTCAATGACGTAACCGGCATCGTCCTTGCCATAGCCAAAGATTCCAGGCGGCGAGCCAGCGCCAATGCGAACGACAGTCGGTGGCTTTTCAACAGTTGGGCCGAGCCCTCCACCAGCGTCAGCCATTATTTCCTCGTCACTTTCTGCTGACCTCCACTAAGCGGATACGAGAACCTGAATTGTGAAAGCGTGTCGGATGTAGCTCCCTTGAATTTTGCGGGCTTGCCAACCTTCTTCCCCTTTTGCAAATCCTCCAAGTCTTTCCCGGTAAGCTCGATCTTCATGACAGAATCCGGGTTCCAGGACACCTGTAGCCGATCTACACCGGCCGCGCTCAACTGACGAGATGTTGCAAAGGCTCGCAACCTCCGCTCGGCTGTATCCGGGCTAATGAAACCTCGTCGCAAGTCCCGGAAAATGCGGTTTTCAATTAGCTCTGATCGACCAAGCTCGGGATTGATAAACCCATGCCTGACCGCGCTGCGGATTCCGGAAGCTGGGCCGAGAATACGGCCAAATTCTCTGCGGTTCTTTGTGAGCGCCGAATACAACGGATGCCGGGGATCGGTTATCGGGCCTTGCGCACCTGGAGTCGAAAGCAATGCAATTATGTCGCCAACTGCAAGGGCAGTCGTTCCCAGCCCGAGCCCGAGTGTCCGCATTGTAATTCCGCCGAGCGCGCCGCCTACTCTTCCGGCGGTTCTTCTTGCAAATCCAAATGCTCGGCTGAAAAATCCCGGATGCCTTTCGGCTTCCTTCTCGGCATCTCGACCAAGCGGGCCGAATCCTCTCGGGCCTCCCATCTGATATGAAATTGCAACCCAGACCGGATTCAGCGGGGAAGCTCCTCGCGTCTGATCGCCGGATGCAATGGCCTGTGCGGCCGAGAGCGCCGCGCTGCCTGCACCGAAGAGCCGGAACGGACTTACGTTCGGGAGGAAGCGCCGACCGAAGAGAAGTCCTCCTGCAATCGCAGCACCACCGAGAATTTCACGCCGATGTCGATGGCCCTTGAGCGCGAAGTCCGTCGCGTGTTGTGAAAGATCGGCAAACCGCTTGAGAACGGGATCGCTCTCGGTGAGAAGGGATGTGAAGAAGTTTCGCCACGACTGTTGAATTCTCGTGATCGGGATTTGCTCCAGATTTCTCTTCATTGCATCGCCCATTGCTTTTGAATTTTTCCCGGCATTGATGAATTCCTGATTCAGTTGGGTAAAGCCGGGGCGAGTCGGGCCTTGTCCCATCCACTGTTGAAATAGCGTGACGATTGCGCCTCTCGTCTCCGCACGACGCACGAGTTGACCGAGCCACTGTGCAGCAGGGCCTTTGATCGACGGCATTTCTCCCGGTTGCAATCCGGCCGCTTCTCCCGGCGGGAGGAACGCCCCACCTTTCTGCCGAAGCTGCTCGAAGATCGTTTGCAAAATTTGATTGAACGACATCGTTGAAAGCGTCTCGGGAGTGAGCCCAATTGCTGAAAATCCCTTCTGCTCACCCTTCGGCGGATTGCGGATGTTACGGAAAAGCTGACCGAGCCAACGCTGGTTCAATGCAAACGTACCGCCGCCTCGCTGCATGAGAACGGACAGCGCGAGGAATTGCGGAAAATTCACACCGGCAAGCTGAGCGCCACGGAATGACGGAGCCGTGAATTGTGCAAACTGCTCGCCCGAGACGCCGATGGATCGCTGGATGAATTTGAAAATCTGATTAGCGGTTTGTGGAGCCCTGCCGGTTGGAATTCCAAAGCTCGTCAACGTTCGCAGGAGGCCCGTGCCGACTTCCTGGACATTCTGCGGCGTTCCCGTACGTGTCGTTCGTTCCAGGACAGTGAACACCTTTGCCAGATTTTCAACTTGACGCGGACTTAGCCCCTGCATCGAGGAGTAGATCGTGGTGATTGAATTTGCAATCTCCTCTGCCGGTGATGCAATGTCGGTTGAAATTCGCAAGATGTCGTCCCGCATCTTGTTTAGCTGATCCGTGGGCAGCGGCGTCCCTTGAATTGTCTCACCAATAGCCGCAATGGAGCCTAGGCTTTCCTGGAGCGTTTGCAAGTTCTGTACGGCTCCCATGAAGCCGTAGACGGCGAAGCCTGAAAGCGCGTAGCGGACAGTCGTTCCCAACGAGCGAAGCTGTTGCGTGAGAATCCCTGTCCGAGTAGAGCCTTCCGTCATCTGCCGGTTCATGCCCAGCAGGCCGGAATTGATTTCCTGAATGGTCGCCCGAACCTGCCCCGCTCCTCGGGCGATGAAATTGATTACGAGGTTGCGTTGTATGTCGCTCATTTACCGTCTTCGCCTGGCCTGTAAATCTTCTCCTGAATTTCCAGCGGAAGTTCCTCTACTCCTGGGACTCCAACGGGCTCGCCACAAACTTCGCATCGTCGTTGTCGCCATTTTCTAAGACATCCAAGGTGAATGTTTCGCTCTCGTTCATCAAGGTCGAGTTGCTGATTGAGGACGATCCATAGGAGCTGACCCTCGGTAAGTCGGGCAAAATCGAGCGTAGATACCGCGTTAGCGCGTACCATTGCCGCCCAGATAAGGCGCTCATGTTGATTGAATTCAAGACTTTTTTTATTTCGTTGAATTCTTCCTCCGGGATCGCCTCGGCCGAAGGCGATTGCTGACTCACCATTTCAAGCCACAAGTCCATGAGATGATTGATGTCCGAGACTTCCAGGTTGTCGTGAACCTGATCGGCCGATTGGAAAATACGAATCTCGAGGTTTTCAACTTCTCGGAGCGCAATGGCAAGGATTTCAACTCTCTGCCATTCGTCTCGTGCTACTTCTCCTGCATTATTCTCCGGAAAGTCCTTGATTGCCGTTGCCTGCAACACTCGCAGGTACTCACCCTCCAAGAGCGGCACGAGGGCCACCCTAACGCCGGGATCGCTCAGAAGCGATGAGATTTCACACGCCGCCTGCCCGAGACGCATCTTGTCGAGACGACGTTGGCGTAGTTTTTCAAGAGTCGCTGACTCGGCCATTTCCCGCCCCTTCGTTCATTGACATCGCACGGCCTCGGAAGAATTCGCCGCGCTTTGGATTTTTCAACTCTTCGTGTGCTTCGTCCTTGGTTCGGTGCATCGAGTACGACTGGACGACGACGATCAAACTGTCGCCGCAGTTGGCGCAGCTTCCGGTAATGACGGCATCACTCAACCGTCCTCTACCGGCCGGTGATTCATCGGTTTGAATATCTGGATCAAATGCTCCGCAGTTAGGACAGAATGGAGGCCCTGCCAAGTTTTGAATTTCAGGTTGCGGCTCGACACCGAGCGCCTTGACTTCCTTGACCAAATCGCGCATCGAGTCCACCGCAGAATGAGCCAGTGTCATGAATTCCCGGTACTCGTGCCGATCCATCTAGCCGCCCGGTGCGTACCCTGGAATGCTCAGGTCTGCGCTCAGCGTAACTTCGGTGAGCGTCGAACGGATGTTGATTCGTGTCCAGTTGACGCCGGTATACGTCACGATCCTGTCACCACGACGACACTGGACTTGAAAATCACGGATTCCCGTGAGCTTGCTCTCGTCGTTCATCCCCTTGGAAACTCCTGATTTCAAGAGGATGGCCGAGAACGAGATGGTATTCTCGTCCGCCTTGCGGATCGTGCGCAGGACTGGGCCGTCCGTACCAAACGCGCCTCGCCAGTTGACTTCCTGGCGGTATTCCTCCTCCATGTCCTGAGTGGCGACGAAATCCTCGCCTGCCACAAGCAGGCCCAGGTCAGGAGCACTAATTCCCTCTAGCCAGTTTGCCACTTGAAATTACCTCCTTCCTAGGCTGCGATCTGGAGTTGGGCGTCCACTTGAATTGTCTGAACGCCACGCACGACAAGGCCCTCGTAATTCACGATCATCTGTCGCTGATCGACCGAGGGGACAACGCCGACCCGGTAGCCCATCGTGCCGTCCGGTTGCTGGAGCGGCTGAATCCAGTCGGAGCGATCCTGGAGGATTCGCTGCACACCGCTCGCCAGAAGGTCGCGGTTGACTTGTGTATTTCCTTTGCGCAGGAAATTTTGGTCGTAGCAGTATTCGCGAACGTCCACGAAAAGCTGATCGATGATGAGCCGCGTCATGAGCGCGTCGAAAGTTCCATCGGTTTTCCAAGTCGTGCGAAGGTGGGTCAATGCAACTCCACCATTTCGCCCCGGCTGTAGCGGGCTCACTCCACCCTGGAGCAAGTCTTCAAAGTCGTTTACGACCGAGCCCGAGACAACCTTCTCCCGGAAGATCGGAAAACCATTGGAATCCAATTCAATTCCGGTAGTGGCAGGCACGAGTGCCAAATCCATGTCGTCAGAGGGGTCAAAGTTTGCAGCCACCATCGCAGCCACACACGTCGCCGCGTAACGGCCAGTCTGGAGCGTACCTGTCTCGTCGTAGATTCCAGGGCCGACGAGCACGACGCGCTTGGAACCGATTGCCGTTGCCGCTGAAATCAGAGCAGCTTTCGTCGTAGCCGATGCCATGCCGACGATTGCAAACTGCTTCATCGACATGAGATTTGCATTGTCGCACGACGTACCAAGCGCGACATGATCCGAGTTGAGCAAGGAATCGGTCATCCGGATACGAACGAAGATTTTGTTTTCAAGCTCAGCCCATGCCGCCTGCCGCTGTGCAAGAGTCGGCAAGGTGGCCTTGGCCGAAATGATCGCGTACACCGGATAGACACCTTTTTGCAACAGGTTCTTGACGAGCGTTGAGAGGGTGGACACAGGCCCGAAATACGTATCCGCATCCGAGCCCCTTGAAATCGTGTAGAGGACTCCAACCGTCCCCGAACCGGCTGCATCTGCCTGACCCTCGACACCGACCGGCAAGGCCATTGCCTGTTGAAACTTGCCGCCGAGAGTGGAGGCATCTACAACCTCGGGGAAAAGTTGCGTCGATGCTACTGGACTCATACCTCCTCCTATTCGTGGAGTTGGATATCGGTTACTTCTGTAATTTGAGTCTGGTCGATGTCAACCTTTTGAATTAGATGGATCGTATCGACGCCCTGATACGGCCCACTGACGCGCTTCACATACACCCGGACAATCAAGTCGCTACCGACGATGCGAAAGACGTTGATATCTCCGGCCGCATCAACAACAAAGAGCCCGGATTGGAAACTACGAATTTCAACTCCTCCCATTGCCTCCTTTGCATTTGAAAAGGCCCCTGCCCCGGTAAAGAGCTTGCTGAGTACCTGATAGGCCACCATTCGGCTCGTGGAGCCTCCGGATTGGTAACTGGCCCAGACCCCTACGTCGAAGTTCACGAGCTTGCAGAGAGCTTCCTCTTGCGTCGTTTGAAAAATGTTTCCGCTGACAGGGGCGATGATTTCATTGACCATGTTGTCACCGAAGCCGAGAGGGATATCGGTGATGTCATCGACTTCCAGGTGAATGATGGTTTTCACGAGTTCGGCTTGAAAAAGCGGATCGCTGGAATCCGGATAGCCGAAGACGACATCGTAGGCGTCGAGCCCGTTACCGCTCGATGACAACGAATTGAAACCATCGGAGACGTAATCCTTGAGCGCCCTCGTGAGCGTCAAGAGCCAAACGTCAACGTCGGGATCGTAAGTCGCGGTCATGGAACGAGGACTTTCTTCCCTTCCACCATCTCGTAGATTGGAATTCCGGGATTGTGGGAGGCTGCAATATTGACGGCATCTAACTTGTTTTCATATCCCTGATTGGAGCCGTACAGGTATTCATTGTTCCCGCCGTAGCGTCCCCAGTCGAATTTCCCGTCCTCCCGCCTGATAAGGATGATGTATTCGCTCAACGCCGTCTCCTCCTCCGACTCCGGCCTTTCAATTTCCGGCCCTTGGAGTAGACTGAATTTGCTTTTCGAGCATTTGACTTTCCACGGCCGTACTTGTTCGCCTTTGCATAGAAGATGGAAGTCCCACGCTTGGTGCCATAGCGTTTTCGCATTGCACGAAGCGCTTTGCGAGAACCTTTTGAATACGCCGACCTGGGCATTAGCCTCCCACCCCGTACAAGCGGCTTCCCGTATGCGCCGGATGGAAACTCAAATCTCCACGGCCGACAACCTCGCGCATGTTGCGCTGACTTTTCAGCGGCCCAAAGACCATTTCCCAGACGTACTGCTCGGCTCGGGAGTTATCGACAAACCGCAGCGTCTTGACAAATGCAAATTTCCTGATCGGACGACGAATCGGACGACGTGCCGAGCGAGGGTTGATTCCGTATTCAATGTAAAACGCTTCCCTGGAGTCGTTGTACGTCTGCCACCAGCCGGGAGCCATCCTTCTGACTTTCCAACCCTTGTAATAGTGGCTTGTAATTCTGCGGACTGGAATTTTCCAGGCTGCTTCTCGGTTGGTTTGCAATGGATCGACTGGGCCTGCGCTCATTTCCTGCGCAGCACCGAGAGCTACGTAGCTGAGCATCTTTGCAAGTGCGTTCATGGCCGGATACAGGTTCCTTCCGGCCGCTTGCAAGTCGGCGGCGAAGTCGTCAATCGCGTTGAAGTCCTCGACGGAAACAAAGCCGTATCGACTGGCCGGGACTCTCACGATTTCAACCTCAACGCTACCTCCCAGTGACCATCCGACATTCCTTCCGGGTGGGGCATTTTGTTTGCGTTCACGACCTGGAATTTCCGGCCGTCATATTGGACGTAATCTTCTCCCGCTTGACCCCAATCGTAGAAGTTCAGCGCGACACTGTTCCACACTATCGGGAAGATGCCAAGATGGTCGTCAGTTTGAATTTCCCCGAATAGCTCGACAAGCCTTTCGGTCGCCAATCGAGTAGCCCTTGTGGACTGGATCGGCTGAATGAATGCCTTGACTGTGATATCGGTGGGACTCCCCGGCAGCATTCCGGCCTCGTTACAGATCGGAGCACTTGGATTTTCGAGATGCCAGATTGGATCGCGATATCCCTCCGGAGTTCTGCATGGGCATGGATTCATGGAATCGTCCCGGTGATAGACGGCCGATTGACCGTTCGTTTGCAGCAGAGATTGAAATTGGTCTTTGGTCGTCATTGCACTTCGATCAAGAGCCGGGAAGGATCGAACGTTGGGCCGTCACCATTGTTGCCAAAGAGGTTGGCTTCTGCCATCTGCGCTACTACACTGTAATTCAAGCCAAGGAGCTTCCCAGCTTGCTTTAGCAGCATTTCAATATTGGCCTGCCCCTGCTGCGCTGCGGTAGTTCCACTGTCCATCGAGACGAGCCCTGCCGTCCACTTGTTCGCTGTTCCAGTAGAGGAGGACGCTCCCAGCTTGGTCAGGTAGCAGCGCGCCATTGCCAGCATAGTGATTCCGGACTTCTGATCCGGGTCGAGCGTGTCAGGAGTCGTCGTGCCAAAGACTTGAAAAAGCGCAGCCTCGACTTCCTGGGTCGCCACGTTTTCATTGATCGTGGAATCCCGGAGCAAAACCCATTCGGTTAGCTCACCGACGTAGGATTCCGTGCCTCCCTGGACGGCCTCGGACAGATCGGACAGGGCACCCTTATTGTCCTCCCATTGAATTCGGAACCAATTTGTCGCGGCGGTTGCGAGATTCGTCGTGTAGTAGGAAATGTAACTCGGATACGTACCGATTCCCGTAACCACTTCAATTTCCGAGAACGTCCCTGTCTGCGACGTTGACTCAAGGATGTGGAGCTTGGTAATATTCGGTTCGATGGGAGGACTGAAATTCAACCTTACGCTCGCCACTATAGAACCTCCTCTAGATCAGGGTCTTGAATTTCTGCTCCATGAAGCTCGGCCTGTGAGATAGTTCCCCGGACAGTCGGCTTTGAAATAACTTCTACCTGCATTCCGTCGCCCTCGACCTTCGCTCCCCAAAGCCGAGCCCGGAAGATCGTCGTCATCAGGTTTTGGAATTTCTCCTTGACCTTGTAAATCTTCATTGCCACCGCGAAGGTGACGGTGAGAGGAAGCAAAACCGGATTCTGTTTCTTGCCGACGTTGAGAGCGGCAATGAAATTGACGACGGTAGCCAGGACGATTCTCGGTATCTTCTTCACTCCCAAGTTTGGCACGAAAATGACCGTGCCGTCCATTTGCCGGAAATGAAATCCCCGATTAGTCTGCGTGACCGTGAATGTCGGAGTTACCGGCATCGTCCGGTAGTAATGAGCGAGCCGGAATTGAATTGCGGCCAGAGTAACCGTGACCGCGAAGGAGCGCGGATGATTTGGAACCTTCGTCTGCGCAGGAGTCAACGTCACCCCGGTCGAGAGAGTCCGCAGGGCCAACCATCTCCGAACGAGGCTCGGAGTCAAGGTGATCGTGACCGGCATTGAAATGTTGCTGGAATGAAGGCTCGATGAAGTCATGACCGGCGTAATCGTCTCAGTCAGCGCCATCGTTCTGAAAAACTTGTCCAGGTTTTGCATTGTCGGCGTCAACGTGAGCGTGACGGCCGGATTCTGGACGTGCTTTGCGACCCGAACCTGGGTCGGAGTGAGCGTTACGGTCTGAGACAGGGTTCGGGGGTAGCCACGAACCTTCGTCTGAGCCGCTGTAAGCGTCACTGAGGCGCTGAGAGTCCTCAGGTGGAGGGTAACTAGGGTCTGAACGGCAGAGAGGCTTAGAGAGGCTCCCAACGTCCGAGGATGCTTGGCCTGATTGAGCATGTTCCCGGCCAGAGTGACAATGACTGCGGGGAAGTAGCGAACATTTTTCAATTGGGCCACGGTGAAGGTGATCGAAGTCGGCAGGGTGATCGCTTGTGAAGCTCCCCGGAGCAGGTTCGGTGTCAACGTCACCGTCTGGGACATTGTGCGGAGGAATTTCAAGAACCGCGTTTGATTTGGAATCAGCGTCACCGTTATCGGCATCGCCCGGAAAAACTGCTTGAACGTCGCCTGAGTCGCCGTGAAGGTGATCGCTCCTGTGATCGCTCGATAATGAATTGCAAAGAACGTCATCGTCGGAGTCAGGGTGATTCCCTGAGCCAGTGTCCTCGGAGCGTTTTTCACATTCGTCATTGCCGCCGTTAGGGTTACGGTGAGCGTCAGCGTCCGAGGAGCGAGCCTCAACCGTGTTTGGGTAGGAGTCAGGGTTACGGCGACAGCATTCGTTCGGTAGAACTGTTTGAAAAGCGACAAGACATTGGTGAACGTGATCGACTGAGCTAGCGACTTTGAAATGTTCCTTGACATCGCCAGGGTGAATGTGACCGATGCCGGAAGTGAAACCGGGTTGTTGACCGAGCCTGCATGATAAACCGGAGTTACGGTATTGGTGAAAGTCAACGAAGCGGCCAATGCTCGATAGTAGTGTTGAAAAGTCGTCAGCACCGGAGTAATCGTCACCGTTACCGCGTTCGTACGGTAGAACTTCCTGAGCACGGTCTGGGCATTTGTAAACGTGATCGACTGCGCAAAGAACTTGCCCACGTTCCGGACGAGGTTGAGCGTGAATGTAATTCCAGCCGCCAGTGTTCTTGGAGCATTCATTACCTTCGTCATTGCCCCGGTCAATGTAATTCCAGTCGATAGCGTCCTCGGGGCTTTCATTATCTTCGTCATTGCTGCCGTCAACGTCACCGTCACGGCATTTGTCCTCAGATAGACCGCCACCTTTGTTTGCGTTGGAGTTAGCGTGACAGTTTGAGAAAGCGTCCGCGGGAACAAGACCACTCTCGTCATCGCCGCTGTGAGCGTTACCGTAACCGCTTGAGTTCGCAGGAACTTCGCAACCCTGGTCATTGCCGCCGTCAGCGTTACCGTCAAGCTCAGCGTCCTCGGAAATGTCTTCTGCACGACCATAGCGGGCTTGAGCGCAACGCCGGGTGAAATACCGGCGTTGTAATTATCGAGAACCTGTTGAGCGGTTAGGACATAATTGTAAAAGGCAACCTCGTCAATTGTTCCATTGAACGGGTTTGAGTTGTCAAGTTGCCGCCCAATTGAAAGTCCTTGTGACGTATTGGCTCCCGGCGCAGAAGGATTCCACGTTGACGTTCGATCTACGCCGTCAACGTAAACCTTCGGAGTTGAGCCCGTATTTGTAATAACGACGTGATGCGTGACCCCATCACAAACGGTTATGGACGAGTATGCGCACCAATCCGCTGCGACAATTCCAAAGCCGATGCTGCCTCCGACCGGCAAGCCCGTATTGACAAGTATCCGAAACGCAGGCGAACCTCGGTCGAAGAGCGTGCCCGAGGAAGACATGGAAGTTTTCATCCAGAATTCAACTGAAAACGTGCTGCCGACATCTATCGACGTTGAGTGCGCGACGGTTACTTGGTCGTCCGTACCGTCAAAGGTAACGGCCTTGTCGGTGTCTGAAATCAATCCAGCGACATTGAGCGTCGGTGAATTGACATACGTTCCGGTATTGTTGTTGGACGTTTTATCGGCTGCAACCGTTCCCGAAGGCTCACCGAGCCGCCAGTAGCCAACCGGGCTCAAACCCAGAATACGATCAACGTACTGGCCTACGGCCAATGCCTTTGAAATCTTCTTTTGAACTGCGGCGGTAAGCGTTACCGAAGCGTCCATCTGGACAGGCGTATTGACCGGCGCTCGCGGAGGAGCAGCCTTGATATAGGTTTGGACTTGCCGGGGATATGCTCGACCGAAGCGTGCCATTTCAAACCATCAACGGTCGGTCAGGGGATGGAATCCACAACTTGCCTTTGCGAGCCCACTTCTCGCCCATGCAGAAGTAAGCCGAACGCTTCACAGCCTGCCGGACTACGGTTGGATTTCCAGGAATGAATGCCGGAGCAGAAACGGCAGGATGAATTGCAATGCAATATGCCTGCCACGTCGTATTCGATGAGGAGGTAAACGTGCCTGGGTCTTCCGTTGCAGCCGTTAGCTGCCGGTCGGCTGCCCCCACGGCAGGCGTTCCCGCAGTACCCGCGCTAGACCCATGCTTGTTTGCATAGTTTGTTGGGATTGCCGTGATCCACGCATCATCGTTGGTTACAATTGCATTCTGCCTGAAAACCGCAAGCCAAAGGTAATCCTTGCTGCCACCTGTGGGGCTCAGTGATGGCGGATCAGGAGTTGTGCTTACCGCAGCGCCCACCGTTGACAATTCCGGTGCCTGTGTTGCCGGGTCAACGTTTCCGGTAATTCGATACCCGAGATATGCCGAGCGAGTAGCCGCGCCACTTGTAAAAGAAACGAGCGTTTCACCGCCAGCCGCCTTTTTGTATCCGAGATGGGTAGCGGCAGAGTTACTGCCGCCAAGAAGAAAAGTCCAACCGGAGCTTGAAAGCGTCGTCGCGGTACAAGCGAACCACAGAAGAAGAAGATCGTTTGCCGAAACGCTTGAAAATGTAATTGTATGCGTCGTTACAGTTGTTGAATTTGCGCCTTCAAAGCGACCGGCTACCGCAGGAGAGGCCATTAGTGGCGGTTACTCCCGCCACCAAATTCCAGCGGCGGCACTTGGAGTCACACCGGACGAGCCCGTAAGCCGCATCCGCCAATAGCGGTTTGTTCCCGGAGCCGCAGAGGGCTCACGAGCGAGCGGATATTGCACGTAGATTCCCCCGGTTGGAGGAATGTAATGAACTTCGATTACTTCCGTGACGGTGATCGTGCCTTCGGCCGTGGCATTGACTTTCGACGCGGAGATGGTCGAGCCCGAGTCCTTCTCGTCGTCAATCTTCACGCCGGTCTGAGTCGTGCCGGTAATTCCAGTCGTGGCAGTAACACGGAGCAATTCAACAAGCATCCCAGCACCGGCAGCCGAAGCATTGAATTCACACCACCACTGTACGACTGCAATAGCATCGGCTCCGGCAGCAGCAGCCGGAATTGGAATTTCAAAGATCGTCTTCGCCGTTGTCGCCGTAGCGAATGCAGAAAAGGTGAGCGAAAAGATGTTCTCCTGCGCGCCACCCCTGACTTTTGAAATTCCGGAGGCAAGAAGGAGGCGCTCGATCCAGCTTCGCGATTCTTTCCCCAACTCAAATTCCGGCCGATCAATCTCGGCCGGTTTGAATTGTCCCTGTAGGCGATCCCAGATTTGAACGCCCATTTGAATTATGCTGGATCGAGGGTGAACGTATACGTAATCTGATCGTTGATGGCAAGAGCAACGCCGGAATGGTCGCCCTTGACGTACACCGTTCCCGCCGACGAGACGGTGAAGAGCCCTGCATTTGTAATTGTCTGCGCCGACAGAGATGTCATCGTTCCCACGGTTTGAAATTTCGCCGTGGAAGTCGAGCCCGTCTTCGTCACTGTCCCGGCAACACGGGCCTCGGCAGCTTCGGTGAAAAGCGTTGTGTCGGCCTTGGCAGCCGTTCCGGCTCCCGTTCCCCAGCCGATGTATTGCAAGGTCGTCTGGACAGTCTCGGTGAGCTTGTCAACGACGTACTCCTCGCCAGCATTTGTGAGTACGACTGCGCACATTACATCTCACCCCTCACAGCCGCATTGCCGTAGATGTCCTTTTCCTCATCTTCACGTCGGAACGTGATTTTCAATTCATCATCCCGCTTCTCATCGAAGTAGTTGGCAACGCAGTCGAAGTTATGAAAAACGCCGATTTCGCCGACGCCGAAGCGAGTACCGAGGTAGTAGCTGTCCTCAGCGTCCTCCAAGCCCTCCACAGCTTCAACGCTGGTCAGATCGACCGTAGGCTGTCCATCTTCATCGACTGGGATCGAAGCCTTTTCAATTACGCTCCGCTGAGTCTTGAAGCTGAGTGCAACATGCTTTTCAAGAAGGTTCACGTCGCCGTCACCGGCTAGGCATGGTGCTGTTGAAGTCAGGCCAGCCACGCCATTTGATGCCATTATTCCTCCTCCCGAATTAGTCCGAGTTTCCTCGCTTCCGACTCAGGGATTTCAACTATCTCTTCCACCTGAGTCCCCATGTCCTCTTCCTTGTACGTGCCGTCAGGTTGAATTCTCCGGACAACCATTCCCATGCTTGCCCTGACCTTGATTGTTTTTTCAACTTTCACATTCTTGTTCGGAGTCGCGGACATCTCCATGCCGACATCCATAGTGACAGGAGCCTCAACGCCTCCCTGTGGCTCGGAGGGCTGAGGCTCCTGTTCTCCCTGCCTATGTTTGAACAACCGCATTCCGTCTCCTTCCCGCCCAGAGAGGCTACGGAAGCGTAATTTCCTCGACGGAGTTTGCAATGTCGGCATAGACACCTCGCCGGGTGCGGCCGACAATCTGTGCCTCGATGAGTCGAGAGATGTCGGTCGGCCGGTCGGAGTCGATGCGCAGCGGATGATGCACCAATTCAAGAAGTTTCTGCTGCGGGAAAATCCCGTAGACCTTCTTGCTGGTAACACCGGCATACGTGACCGCGTTCGTGCCAAGATCAATCGTGCCGCCGTCGTAGTAGATGATCGTATCCACCGGAACCTGCGGAAGCTGGTTGCCCTGTGTATCGAGCACGGGTTGGAGCAGAGCTTCCTCGACTTGAAAACGATCACCCTCGGTTGCGAGCAGAATGCTCCACGTTCGCTGTGGCGTTGCATTGACCGCGTGACGATACGCTGTCTGAAAAGTCCTCAGCGTTTTCTCGGCCAGTGACGCACCGGCCGTCGCGTCTGCGGCGGTCTGATTAGGAGCGGTGTACGTGTAGGTCGTGATCGGCCCGAGATGGAGGTAATTCAAGAGCATGTTGTAAGCGCGGCCAAAGGCGTTGTTTACAAGAGTAAGCTCCCAAGTGGAATCCCACTCTTCCATGTCTTCCGTCCACTCGAAACCTGCCGCCCACGTCTTGAGTCGAGCGACCGCCGGGACACCCTTGGCGAGCGTACCGAATTGAATTTCGCCTGCCTCAAACTTTTCAAGGAAGACGACATTTGCCTGTAGGGTGTTGAAGCCCAGATCGACGGCACGGCCGGGGAATCCCCCAGCGGGAGCGATGCGCCGGTAGATGGGCTCATACAGCGTCGGGACTTCGGCCTGGCCGAATTCCACATCGACACGAACCTTCTCCACCAAGTCCATGAGCCCCTGAGCCGTCGTAATCATCTCGCCTACGGGCTTCTTGAGTTCTGCTGTCCTGATCTTGAATTCCGGATCGCGCTGCCGCTCGGAAAGGAGAAGCCGATGCGACATGAGCCTCGTGTATTCGTTGATGTTTCGCACGGTTTTCAACCCTCCTTTCTAAGCGTTGGCACCGTCGCCGTCGAACATCTTGACGGCGGCATAGCCGTTTGAATTGCGAACCGTCTCGACCTTCCCAATGGGCTGATCGCCTGCGGTTCCTGCCGTGTTCTGCAAGGCCGTCCCACCGACCTTGAAACCTGTACCGGAAGACCAATACAGGAAGGCTCCTCGCGTCGTACCGACCGCCGCAGGAACCTTGATCCACCAAATCGAGGACGAGACTTCCAATGCAAGTCCCCGATCTGTGTCCGAAGCCCCGATCTGTGACAATGCAATTCCGGTAAAGCCGTCGATCCGGTAGCATTCGCCAAAATCGATCTGGGTCGCGCCTGGAGCCTGGACATCTACTGCTTGACCGTCAGATGCCTTTCGGCCCATTTGAAAACCTCCCTTCGATTACTCGGCCTGGGTTTGCGCTAGTTCGGCTTCCTGAATTTCAGCGACTAGCTCGGACTTGTTCAGGCCCGACGTGTCGAGGCCGAGTCCTTCTGCTCGCTCGACCAATTCGGCCTTGGTCATGGACTGCAACTGCTCCTCGCTTGCCACCGGCTCCGCAGGAGCTACCCCTGCCGCCTCTTGAATTGCCGCTGCCTTCTCCTCCTCGGTCATGTCCTCGGTGATTTGCGGCTCCTGAGACGGCCCGCCGTTCGACCCTTCGGTCAAGTCAAACATCGTCCGGGAGTCGGTCGTCGGGTCGGGACTTGAAAACGGAGGAGGCCCTGCCACGACAGGAATCGTCGTCATGTCCTGATCCTCCAGGGTTCGACTGGGCCAGAGCTTGTCACTCGGTACGGACATATCTAACTCCCTCCGAACGACGTTTCGCTGATCTTGATGTTTTCATTTTCCGTGGACTCGCCACGGTCGTACCGATGAGTAGGCCGCTTCCCGCCGAGACTGGAACCTCCACCTGGGCCGTCCTTGAGCGGAACCTGCTCGGAGACGATGGCCTTGACATCCTCGTCGTTTTCAAACTGGTCGTTGAGCTTGGTTTCGATTTCAGTCTTCGTCTTGTCCGAGAGGGTGCCGTCCTTGTTGACTTCCGGCTTGACTTCCATTTCGCCGACCATGCGCAGAACGAGCTTCTTGCCCTGCTCGGTCTTGACCTTCTTGCCGACGACATCACTGATGAAATTGCGAACCTCGGTCTTGACGGCACCCTCAACCTTGTCGAGAATGCTTCCGAGGTTTTCAAGGATATCGCCGTTCTCATCGAGCCCCAGCTTTTCCCGAATTGAATTCAGAAGGCTGTGCTCGGGCTCTGCCTTTTCCAGCTTCGTCGTCTGTTCCGCGATTTTCTCTTCCAAGGGCTGCTTCGCCTTGTTTTCAATGTCCTGAACGAGCAAGCGGTTATGCTTGCGAAGCTCGTCTTCGGTCAAGGCAGCAATGTCCTTGTCCTCCACTTGGTTTCCTCCTTCCAACATTTCAGTCGTGACAGAGACGATCTTGTTTTTCATCCCCGAGCGACCCTTCCTCGCCCAGTCGATGCTTTCAAGATCGAAGTCCTTTATTTCAACCGTGCCTCCTCTCCTTGGTGACAGGACGGCATCACCGCGAACGGAAACGCCGTCCACGGCACCCAGCTTGAGAAGCCTTTTCATTTCCTGATTGAGAACGTAGCCCTTGACCCGGCAAACGATCTTGCCGTCACGGTTGATCGTCCGAGCCCCGAGCCAGGCAGTCTGCGGGTCGGGAAATGCAAATGGATCGTCCTGCTCCTTGATGTGACCCCTGTAGCCAACCGGCAGCTTCTCGTTTACCTGCCGAGCTATGGAGTGCAGCGACTCGGCAGTCCAGAGCCGGTTGGATTTGGAAAGCCCTTCCTCGATTTCAACAGTTACGAAGAGAGCATCTTCGTCCTGAGCCTTGATCCTGTCAATTCGCTCCTGCGGAACAGGAACGTCGGTGGCAGTATCGATGGCTCCTATCTCTGCAACTTGAAAACGCTCATCGAGGGATTGTGTTTGCATTAGTATTTGACGATCTTGAGGTTCGTGTAGTTCTTGTTCGGCTGACGGCGCTCCCTTGCGTTGTTTCCCTGATCGGCCGTGCCAGGGGCAACCTTGAGCTTGCGCTTGCCGAACGGAGTGAATTGGTTGGAATCCCGCATCCGGACAGAAGCCAGGTTCCATTTCAAGTTGGAATCCATCAGAACGTCCTTGCTCGTTCCGATGATTGCAGTCCGGTTCGACGGGCTACGAGCGTACAGCCTGCGGACTCTCTGGGGAGTCACATGCTTGATCTTGTTTGCCCTCGTCAGAAGGCCAGTCTTTTTCAATCCTGCATAGCCGCCGGGGCGTCCTACGATCTTGCTTCCGGCCGCTCCTCCACCGGAGATGATTCGGGTCATCTATTTCCCTCCCTTCTTTGGAATCCCGCCGACGTAGCCGACGTTGTGATTCTTCCCGTCAAGCGGCTTGGTCAACTTGACTTTAGTGATGGCGTAGGCTCGATTCAACAGCCTTTTCATTTAGAACCTCCTCCACTGGACTCGGTTGGCCCGCTGGGAGAAGGGCGAATACTTCTTGACGCCGCTCATGACGCGGGCCGGGGAGATGTAGACGTTGCGCCGCAGGTTGATTATGCGACTGGGAGCACTCCGAAGTCCTTTCGACGCCAAATTCATCGCCTCCTTCGTTTCCTTCGCATTTTCCCAAGTGTCAACGCAAGGTTGGCCTGTCTTTTCGTCCGGGCACTTGCTTTGCTTCCCTTTCGCGTTACCTTCCGTGCATAGGCATTCGTTGACATTCCTGCCCGCTTTGCCTTCGCCCGGAATGCTCCCGGTCGCTTGATGGCCTTCTTTATGAATTTCTTTTTGCGTCTAGCCATTACCTCCTCCTCGACCGGCGTACCCTGTTACGTCCAACCGTCGCCGCTTTTTGTCTCGGAGTTGCAATTCCCTTTTTTCCACGACCGAGCACGCGCCTTGAAAAAGACTTCTTCATTCGGATTTTCCGTGGTCTTCCCCGCTTGACACGGCCGACGCCCTTTCTACCCGGCCGGTGCATTCCCGGCTCCGTTCTTGGAGGAAGTTGAATTCGGGTTGCCTGTTGCCGGTGCTGCCAGTTGCACGTTGCTCTTGGCCTGCGCAGCTTCCTCGGATGGAGATTTCATTTGCGGAATCATGGCTCGCAGATGCTCACGGTAGGTCGTGTCGGAGATAACCTGCCGCTGTGCGGCAACCTCCAGCGCCATGACCGTCTGATTGAGCGCAGCCGCCTTGTTGACAACATCCTCGACCGTAATCTCCTGCCAGGCCAGAGGAACGCAGATCGGTTGCTGACCTGAGATTTTCAAGACCATCTTGGCTAGCTTTTGAATTGTATCCTGGAACATGACTTGCTTGCGCTTGATTTTGTTCGTGAAGGGAAGTGTCTGAGCGGTCTGGGCTCCCTGCCCTGCGCCCAGTGACAACATGAATGCCCACTGTGGAGTCTCGGAGGCAATGCAAATGCATTCCAGGAGAAATCCCAGCAGGGTATTGGAGTCTCCCAGTACCGACTTGGCCTCCATGAAGCCTGCATCCTCGTCTGCCTCCAGGAAGAGAATTTCAGTTCCCTTCCAGTTGATCGTTCCCGTAAACTGCTCCGGGATCGGCCGGTTGTTCTGATCCTTGCCAAACGAGTCGGGAAAGTTGTTGAGTATGAATTGCATGACATCGTTGATCTTGAATTTTGCCTTTGGGATGGAGTGGTATTTATGAGCGGCAAGAGCTTGTTGCAGGACGTTGTGGAATGCCTGCACGAATGGATAGGACGCCTCCAGGTCTGAAATTCCGGCCAAGAGGGTCGAGTCCCACTCGTTGTAAACCTCGATGAGAGGAACGAAGCCCCAGGGATTAGGCATTTCAAGATCGGTTCGCCATTCCCCCTGTGTCTCGTCGTAGTACCGGAAACGCTCGGGGGAGATTTCCTCATAGATCACCCGAAGCTCGGTCTGCGGAGCCCGGTACGTTTGTCCAGCCAAGCGAGTGTCCAGGTTGCGATCCTCCAGAAGCTCCAGAATTTCATGTCGGATGACGGCCAAGTCGATCACGGTTTGATCGTCCCGGTTGTAATAGACATCAACCGTCTCCGGCATCAGGACTTCCAGGTAACATGAAATTCGTTCCGTCTCGGTCATGAGCGCATTGTCGCCCGGTTGTCTGAGTCGAACGACGGTGATCGAATCCCGCATTGCATTTCGGAACATCTGCTGGAGTTGCGGAGCCCAGTAGTGAGCAAAACAGTTAGAAAGAAATTCATCTACTAGCTCGTCGCCACTGGCCGAACGTGGGAGTCCCATGAATTCAACAGGGAGATCAATAATCGGCTTGCAGAACCCCGCTCCGAGGGCAGCCGATTCCTCATCGTTACGGTAGAGGTCGCGGACGAATTGGAAATTGACCGATCCCTTTCCTCGGGACTCCCACGCGGCCCAGAAGGTTCGGCGGAAACCCGACCATGCCGAACCAAGCTGGAATGAAAACGAGCCTAGCTGTTCGCTGACCCTTTCCTTGAGCGGATTCCAGTTGAAATTCATTCCTTCGCCTCGGTCTTCTCCTGCTGCGGAACCGGGGCGGTGGCAAGGAGCTTTTCAATCTCCTCGATGCCCTTTGCAGCCTGCTCCTGAATTTCCGGTGGGGCATCTCGCAATTTCTCCAGGAGACTCTCTCCACCGGCCGTAATTTCATGATGATGCTCGTGATCGGACTTCTTCTCCTGCCGGGACGTTTTGGGCATTCCTGCACGGTCGAGAATTTCAGCGGCAGCCTTGAGCACGAGTTCATCCGAGTACGTCGTCCTCATGACGTGGGCAATGGCTTGAATTGCCTCGATTGTGTACGCCTCAAGGAGCTTTGCTGCGGCCTTCGTGACCGAAGCCTTGAGGATGTTGTACTCCTCTTGAAATTCAACGTACTGCTTGGCCGTGAACCAATGCTTCACTGATTCGGTAGTTGCATTGACAATGAGCGCAATCTGGCTGTATTCGTAGCCGGAAATCCGCAGAATCATTGCAATGCGGTGCTTGGTCGATTCTTTGTAATTGACCCTGATGCCGCCGCTTGGGCGTTTCTCTGCTCGCATACCATGACGTTTGCGAGCCTTTAGGTTGTCGAGTTGCTGTCTTTCCTCGTCTTCGGTCATGAATTTTCCCCTAGGACGCGGCAACGACGTTCCCTCCTTCCCGCATTGCTTCTCCGAGACTTGCCGGGACTTGCAAACGTGGAGCCTTGAGCGAGGCCACGTAAGCGAACATATCCGCGTGGTGCCAGTGATCCGGGTTCTTGTTGCGCTTCCAGCGGGCTACCATGCCGCCCTGCGGTGTCTCCTCCTCCACCCTGACCATTTGCAGCATGTGGTGATAAAAGCCGTTGTATGGGAGCCGTGGGTAATACTCACCTAGCTCGCGGGCTTCGGGAGGCAGAATTACATTTCCGTGCATGTAGTCATAGATCACTTGGTCGAGAGCCATCGAGCGGTCGATGACAACCTTCCCGGCTTCACGCCTTTTCAAAACAGCCCACTGTGCCAATTCATTTGTGTTGGGCCGATCCATTTCAAACCCGAGCCAGAATCGGCCGTGGTACTTGAGGGCCAGATCGCGGGCATTACGTTTCTCGGGGTGGGCATCACATACGGCGGTGAAGTTGGTGAGGCGAGAAAGAAAGTTGTCAACTTCGCTCCACTCGTTGAAGATTTTGAATTGCCAGGCCATGCGCTGACCATAACGGTTGAGGTAGTCTGCTCGGACATGGATTTTAGCCCCAATATCAATTCCCACGTATACAGGGCCAATCGGCAGACCGCCCAGGATATGACCTTGACGAATGCATTTGTCAAGAAGTTCCGGAGTGAATTGATCCCCCGCTGCAACATACGGCTCTCCTAGTACATTATTGAAAAAGGAACGGAGCTTCTTTGCTTCCCGCTGACCGATGAACCACGTTCGCATCATCTCTTCGAGCTTCTTGGTCGAGCTTGAAAACTGATTGATGTGATAACCCCGGAGATGACCGTCCAGGTTCATCGGCTGCCAACGACCGATCTTGTTGAGGGCTGCCCGTTCCTCATCCTTGAAAGCGCGGTAGCAATTGGAGCATTGCAAAACACAGTCGTATTCGTTACTGCCGATGCGTAGGTTTTCCTTGAAATTCAGGAATTGAAATCTTCCACAGCCGGGGCAGGGTACTTCCCACAAATGCTGATCGGAAGCGTGCCACGTATCCTCCGCATCCACACCGTGACCGGGGACGGTCGGAGTTGAGAGTTGAGTTAGCTTCTTGATCGCTGAGCCGTCCATTCGGGTGCGGGCATCCTCCAGATTTTCCTCCACCATCCTGTCTCGTTCGTCCCAGACTTCGACATCGACGGGTACTTCTTGCAATTCAGTTTCGATGTTCGTTCCCCGGATGAGCAATTTCACACCGGAATGCGTTTGCTTGTGCAAGCGGTTATCGACTGCGGCGAAGGACTGTTTGATTTTGGGGTTGGAGTCGATGACCGGATCGATGCGGGACTGGACAAATGGAATTGCTCCGGTCTTGACG
>Ga0126375_10000014_pt1 | contig 37134 bp, 32 predicted proteins | sample PanSoiMetPlot_14_FD_109577 | JGI IMG/M metagenome (GOLD analysis project Ga0126375, IMG submission 109577) | Tropical forest soil microbial communities from Panama - MetaG Plot_14 | ecosystem: Environmental > Terrestrial > Soil > Tropical forest | place: Panama | collected 2016-02-17 | reverse complement strand
GGCAAAGTATGCTTCCTCCGCCGTCGCTGCATTTCTCAGGTCCGATTTGATCTGAGCTTCATAGCCCCGTTTCCGATAGGCTGAAAATTGCGGAATCGCGATGGCCGCCAGAATACCGATGATAGCCACGACGACCAAGAGTTCGATCAGCGTAAACCCGGACTCACTGCGTAATCTAAGTCTCTCCATAACACACCCCCTTTCTACCTTCTGTCTTGTTCACCTTTTCTGCTTGGTAATTCTTCTCTTTTCCAATCGGCTAAAAGTAACCGCTGAGTTATTCTTCCAAGTTCATCTCTTGTCGCTCTTTACAATTATTGCAATGTCGGAGGTGCGTTAAGCAAAGTGCAGGCCAGCTGTTCTATAATTCTTGTGTGAGAATGTGACGTACAGAAAACTGACGCGTTTTCTATATCTTAAGACTTGCGCAAGTGATTTTGCCGATGCGCCGACATGGTTGGCTTTGAACAATTACAGAAATGAGTAATAAGAGCTCTGACAAAATTTGTCACTGCCCTCCGGGGGAGTCTTCGAGCAGATTATAATTTTTGGCACCTAACAGACCGTATTTTTCGAGCCTGTGACGCAGTGAGCGATAATTAATTCCGAGTATTTCAGCAGCCCGTTTCTGGACTCCGTTTGCTCGTTTGAGAGCGCCCAACAGAATGCATTTCTCGTGCGTTTCCAACTCCGCGTCGAGAGACAGGCCCTTGTTGAAAAACAGATCAGCACCTCCCGGCGCCGTTTTTTCGAAAAGATCGACCTCTTCCGTCATACGAATATCTTTCACATGGGAAGGCAGGTCGTCCTCAGTGATAGTGTTTTTGTTGGTAATCGCCACCGCATGTTCGATGATGTTCTCAAGTTCGCGCACATTGCCCGGATACGAATAGTTCATCAGATGCATGAGGGCGCTGCTGGAAATTTCTTCGATCTCTTTGTCATGTGCGGTAGCAAATTTCCGCAGAAAGTAATGAGTCAAACTGGGAATATCTTCTTTTCTATCGCGCAGAGGCGGCATCACGATCTGGACAACGTTGAGGCGATAAAAAAGATCTTCACGGAATCGTCCTTCCTCCATTTCTTTGCGCAAATCTCTGTTCGTCGCAGAGATGACTCGAACGTCGACTTTCATTGACTTGCTCGCGCCCACGGGGCTGAAGGTCTTTTCTTGAAGGACTCGAAGCAGCTTGACTTGAAGATGGAGCGGCAAATCCCCGACCTCATCAAGGAAGATTGTTCCCTGGTCCGCTTGCCTAAAGAGTCCTACGTGGTCCGCGACTGCTCCGGTAAACGCTCCCCGGACATGACCAAAGAGTTCGCTCTCTATGAGAGATTCTGGAATTGCCCCACAATTTACAGCTACAAATGGTTTTTCTTTGCGCGGGCCGTTAAAATGGATGGCGCGTGCCACCAGTTCCTTCCCGGTTCCGCTTTCTCCGGTAATAAGTACATTAGTACTGCCAGTCGCCACCTTTTGAACGAGTCGGTAAATTCCTGCAATCCCACCGTTTTTGCCGATGACGCCTTCGAAATGAAACTCGGAGTCCGCAAAGTTCTTCGAGCGGGTTTGTAGTTCGACCTCTCGCGCTTGTCGTAATTCCTCCTGCAGTCGGACTTTCTCTTCGAACTCTCTTTGTTTGGTGATATCTTCGAAGATAGACACATATCCAATCAGTTGTTGGCTCGCATCACTCAATGGCGCCAGTGTTAGCCGGACTTGCTTGGGAGATCCCTGGGGACCCGCGAGCTGAATTTCGTCGGCGATAACTCGACTACCGTTCTTTGAACCTTCGAAGTTATGGCTGAGGCCGGGGAATATCTGATCTAATCTCTTCCCCTTAACGCTTCCTTCCTGAAGCGATGTAAGATGCTGCGCTTGTGCATTAAAGTAGTTGATATACCCATCAGCATCAGTGATGGCCACGCCGCTTCCTATGCCCTGCAAGAGGGCGTCTTTAAGCGCGTCCAATTGTTGATAATCGATCTGCTTTTCCTTCAAAAGTTTTTCCGTTTCGCCGAGCTTGCCCGCAAGAAAACCAGCAAGCCAAGCGATAACAAAAAAACTACCGATGTTGAAGACGATGGGCATAACAAGCGACCACGAAACGGCAACTCCGCTTCCATGACTGGCGGTCGCCGCGGCTACGAGGAGCGCTGTGTAACAAAAACTAGAAAATCCCGCTGTGAAGAAGGCGCCGCGATAAAAGAGTAAAATGGCCCCATTCATCACCGCCAGGTTATAGAGAAACGAAAATGGACTGGCGATGTCTCCAGTGATCCAGATGATCCCCGTGATCAAAAGAACATCGAAGTCAACCTGGAAGTGCGCGAACATCCTCAAATCTCGCATGCGTGGCAGAAGCAAAACCGAGCCGACGGAAATTGCATAGGCGACAAGCAATGGAATTAGGAGCGCATAGAAGAAATGCGGATCACCCTCTTGTTTAAAAAAATGGAAGAGTGCCGCGGCTCCCAAAAAGAACGACAAAGTGACTACTCTTAGAACGAGCAGCCACCTTATTTTCACCGCTAGATCTTTGTGTTCGTCGCTCACAAGAAAAACCCCTAATGAAACGAGGAGTAATGCCAGAACATCCTACTGGACCAGAGATCCCAACTGGAAAATGGGCAAATACATGGAGATCACAAGTCCGCCAAGAATAACGCCCAAAACGACCATGATCATGGGTTCCATAAGCGCAGTCAGATTGGCAACGGCGTCGTCGACCTCTTCTTCATACAGCTCGGCGACTTTTTTCAGCATGTTATCCAGTGCTCCAGTGTTTTCGCCCACCGCGACCATTTGACAGACCATGGGTGGAAAAATCTTGCTTTCTCTAAGGGGTTCCGAAATGGTTTTCCCTTGGCTGATGCTAACTCGGCTATCCATAATGGCCTTCTCTATAACCTTGTTACCGGCGGTTCTCGCGGTAATAGCCAACCCGTCCAGTATAGGCACACCCGAGCTCAACAAGATCCCCATATTTTGGGTGAAACGAGCCACCGCAACCTTACGCAGGAGGTCTCCAACGATCGGAAGTCGCAGAAGCAATCGATCAATATTCATTCTTCCATTTTCGGTCCTATAATATACGGTGATCGACACAATCGCGGCTATTAAGCTGAACGCCATGTAGTACCAATAAGCCACAAACCAATTACTAATATTGATCGTGATCTGAGTAGGCGCGGGAAGGGCCTTTCCCATACTGCTGTAAAGTTCAGCGAAGACCGGAATAACAAAGATGAGCAAAATAGCAACGACGATGACGGCCACACTTACAATCGTCGTCGGATAAATCATCGCGCCTTTAACCTTTTTTTTGAGCTTGCTGGCTTTCTCGATGAATAGAGCAACCCGATTCAAAATCGTGTTTAACACTCCTCCCATCTCGCCGGCTTCGACCATGTTAACGTATAAATCATCAAAAACTTTTGGATGTTTCCGAAGAGCTTCGGCGAGTGTGGATCCACCTTCCACACCTTTCTGGATCGACTGAACAGTTTTGCGCAACGCTTTGTTATCTGCCTGTTCACTAAGGATGCTTAAACACTGAACAATAGGCAGACCTGCATCGATCATAGCAGAGAATTGGCGGGTAAAAACGGACAAGTCACGCGGTTTGACTTTGTCACCGAGTCCAGGAAACTTTATTTCCTTTTCCAGCCCCGCTCCCTTTTCGCGAACCCGTTCTGGGATAGGGCGAATTCTCCTCTCTCGAAGTATCCCGAACACGGTTTCCAGGTTGGGAGCTTCGATCTCTCCTCGCAACACTTTTCCTTGAGCCGTTTTACCTTCCCAAAGAAATGTCGCCATATTTATTTCCTTCTTTCTCTCCGGACTCAGTTGTGAACGCAACCACAATTAAGACCACAGTCGATAAGAAGTGATGCTTGGCAAACGCGCGGGCGCGCCGAACTACAACGATGCTAAAATCCTAAAGAGAAAACCGATCCGAAACCCTTATCTGCATCCGTGACGCGGACGGTTTCTTCAATGGTTGTCAACCCTTCGCGAACTTTCTGCAGCGCGCTCATCCGCAGCGTGCTCATTCCCAACTTCACTGCCTCCCGCTTCAGCTCAACGGTGGATGCGCCTCTTAAAACCAGCTCCTTTAGTGCTTCCTGCATCACCATGATCTCGTAAATTGCCAATCGTCCTCGATAACCGGTTTCGTTGCAAGCCGCACAGCCTTTCCCGTGAAACGGCAAAAAAGAGCTGCCGACTTCGGCAGGGTCAACACCCAGGTTGATTAATGCTTCCGCGCTGATATCGGCAGGCTGTTTGCAGTTTTCGCAGATCCGGCGGACCAATCTCTGGGCCGCAATGAGATTGATAGACGAGGTAAGCAAAAAAGTTTCTACTCCCATATTGATCAATCGGTCCACAGTCGAAGGAGCATCGTTCGTGTGGAGAGTGCTGAGCACCAGGTGCCCTGTCAGTGACGCCTTCACCGCGATCTGCGCGGTTTCTAGATCGCGAATTTCTCCTACCATGATGATGTCCGGGTCTTGGCGCAAAAATGATCTTAAACAGGCAGCAAAATTCAATCCAATCTGATCTCTAACTTGCACTTGATTGATTCCCATCAAGTTATACTCGACAGGATCCTCAGCCGTTGAGATATTTACATCGGGCTTATTGAGCTCGGACAGTGCGGAATATAACGTTGTTGATTTCCCACTTCCCGTCGGGCCGGTTATCAGTATCATCCCGTAGGGTTTATGTATGGCCTCTTGAAAATCCTTCAGGGTTTGGGGATCGAAGCCTAGTTTGGACATGTCAAGTTGAAGATTGGACTTGTCCAACAATCTCATGACGACTTTTTCACCAAAGAGTGTGGGCAACACCGATACACGAATGTCCATTTCCCCGCCGAGTCCCATTTTCAGTTTGATGCGGCCGTCCTGGGTAAGACGCCGTTCCGCGATATCAAGACCCGCCATCACCTTGAGCCGAGATACCAATGGGTTTTTCAGCCGAAGCGGAGGACTCATGATTTCATGAAGGACCCCATCGACGCGAAAACGAACCCGAAATACTTTCTCGTATGGCTCGATATGAATATCGCTGGCTCTCCGTTTTGCAGCGTCGGCTAATATGGCGTTGACCAGCGTAACCACCGGAGCTTCCATGGTGGCCTGCTGTAGCTCCTGGAGATTCACGTCCTCGCGGTCGTGGATAACCTCCATGTCGCCATCGCCAAACTTTCTGAGAACCTCGTCATAGCTCACCCCGCCGAAACGGTGCTCCAACGCTTTTTTGATCGTCGATGGCGTAGCCACCACCAGCCTGACACCATAGCCAGTGATAAACTTGACTTCGTTGACGGCAATTAGATCCGTTGGATCCGACATAGCCACTGTCAGCGTAGATCCCAATAACTTCAGCGGAATGATTTGGTGCTTCTGAACGAGGTGGGGTGGGACTAGGCTGAATACCGAATCTTCAATTTCCGCGGGATTCGGCTCGACTATATCGATGCCAAATTGCTTCGCAAGAAATTCGGTAAGTTTAACCTCAGTAGTAAAACCGAGCCTGACCAGCTCTTTTGTTACACTCGAGCCGTTATCACGTTCCTTTTCCTGCGCTTGGGCCAGCTGCTCACGGGTAACTATCCCGCCCCGGACCAACAGCTCTGCGATGCGCTGTTCCATGCGAAATTAGCAATCGGAAAAAGCTCAATTATCTTAAAGGATAGAGAGCCTGTCAACGTAGCCAATAAACAGGATGGTCTTATTTGATTGGAAATGGGCCTGAAGTACCTGGAAAATTTATCGTTTTTCCTGAAGGGCTGCCTGGGCGGCTGCCAGCTTCGCAATCGGCACGCGGTAAGGAGAGCAGCTCACATAATCGAGGCCTATTTCGTGGCAAAAAGCGATTGATTTCGGATCACCGCCGTGTTCTCCACAGATACCCATTTCAAGATCGCTCCGCACTTTCCTACCTTTGCTGACGGCGATACGCATGAGCGCTCCCACTCCGTCCCGATCGATAGTGATAAAGGGATCTTCGGGTAAAAGACCCGAAAGCACATAGCTAGGGAGAAATTTTCCCGCATCGTCGCGTGAGAGGCCAAGGCAGGTCTGAGTCAGATCATTAGTACCAAAGGAGAAAAACTCTGCTTCCTCGGCAATCTCATTAGCCAAAAGACACGCGCGCGGCAGCTCGATCATTGTTCCGATAAGATAGCGGACTTTAACGCCCCAAGCCTCCATCGTTTTTTTAGCGACGCCCTCAACAATCTCTCGTTGCACCGATAACTCCTGGAGGGATCCAACCAAAGGAATCATCACTTCTGGAAACGGATTCTTTCCTTCCTTGCGCAGGGCGCACGCCGCCTCAAAGATGGCGCGCGCCTGCATCTCGGTAATTTCTGGATAAGAAATTCCTAACCGACAACCGCGGTGCCCCAGCATGGGATTGAACTCATGCAAGATCTTCACTTTGTCTCGCAGTGTTTGAACAGGCACTCCCATCACCTGAGCGAGTTGCGAAATCTCCTCTTCGCGTGTAGGAAGAAATTCGTGGAGTGGCGGATCTAAAGTGCGAATCGTCACAGGGAGACTGCCCATGATTTCCAAAATACCTTTAAAGTCTTCACGCTGCATGGGAAGTAACTTGGCTAGAGCCCGCCGCCGCCCGGCTTCGTCATCCGCCAAGATCATCTCGCGCACGGCTTGAATCCTATCGGCGTGAAAAAACATGTGCTCGGTGCGGCATAGGCCAATGCCTTCCGCTCCGAAGGCTTTGGCTACGCGTGCTTGATCCGGCTGGTCTGTATTGGTGCGTACGCCGAGTTTCCGTGTCTCGTCGGCCCACTTCATCAGCTTTGCGTATTGTTGGTAGACTAACGATTGACTGCCGTCTAAAATTCCGCTTTGCAATACCTGAAGCACTTCGGAAGGAAGGGTACGAATTTCACCTTGGATGACTTCTCCTGTACTGCCATCGACGGAGATCCAATCACCTTCTTTTAGAATCGTTTCGCCCACGCGCATCATCCGCCCCGCGTAATCGATGTTTAAAGCCTCGCAACCAGCCACGCACACTTTGCCCATTTGGCGCGCTACCAGAGCTGCGTGGGATGTCATACCGCCCCTTGCTGTGAGAATCCCCTCCGCGGCTTCCATCCCGCGAATATCGTCCGGGCTGGTTTCAGTTCGGCATAGCAGGACCCGTTCGCCGTTCTTCCTCCATCCTACGGCATCCTCGGCGTGGAACACTATCCGTCCTGTGGCCGCCCCGGGGCCTGCCGGTAGCCCCTTTGCGAGGATGCGTCCTTCGTTAGCAGCTCGATCCTTATCCTGACTGTCAAAAATCGGTCGCAAAAGCTGGTTGAGATGATCCGCTTCAATCCGAAGCAGTGCGTCCCTTTTGGAGATGATGCGCTCGCTCACCATGTCAACTACGATTCTCACTGCGGCAAAGCCAGTTCGCTTTCCTGTCCTTGTTTGGAGCATCCACAATTTGTCGTTTTCAATGGTAAACTCGATGTCTTGCATGTCCTGGTAATGTTTCTCCAGCAACTTGGCGACTTTCTGGAGCGAGGCATATGATTTGGGCATGATCGTTTTGAGCTCGCTGATGGGCTTAGGCGTGCGAATGCCCGCGACTACGTCCTCCCCTTGAGCGTTGACCAGAAACTCGCCATAGAAATTTCTTTCGCCGGTGGAAGGGTTACGGGTGAACGCCACTCCAGTCGCGCAATTTTTTCCCAGGTTGCCAAAGACCATCGCCTGAATGTTCACCGCAGTCCCCCACTGTTGCGGGATGTGATAGAGTTCCCGATAGGCGATGGCACGATCGTTGTTCCATGACCCAAAAACCGCACCGATCGCGCCCCAAAGCTGCTCGTAAACATCTTCTGGAAATTCTTTTCCGGAGCGGGTTTTAACCTCCGCTTTATAGTTCGCGACGACTTCTCTTAGGTCATCTGCCGTGAGCTCCGTATCAAAACAAACGCCACGATTCTTTTTCTTACGCTCCAAGATAATCTCAAAAGGATTGGGTTCGGTCTTATCTTTGGGCTTGAGCGCTAAAACAACGTCGGCATACATCTGCACGAAGCGACGATAAGAATCATAGGCAAACCGTGGATCTTCTGTTCTACGGATCACTCCTTCAACCGTCTGATCGTTAAGACCTAAGTTCAGAACCGTATCCATCATTCCGGGCATCGATTCTCGTGCGCCCGAGCGAACGGAAACTAACAGAGGGTTGTCCGCATCGCCGAAGCGTCTCCCGAGCGATTTTTCAATCCTGGCAAGGGCCTCCCGAACATCAGATTCCAGTCCCCTGGGATAGCGACGATCATGCGCGTAATAGTGCGTGCAGACCTCGGTGGTAATCGTAAACCCTGGCGGAACAGGGATTCCAATGCGCGTCATTTCATGTAAGCCAGCACCCTTTCCTCCCAGCTGCTCGCGCATTGCTGCCGAGCCTTCCGCCTTCCCGTTACCAAAGAAATAAATATATTTTCTCTTGACCGGCATAACTGATAATCCTCACGATTCTTAAGCAAACTTTACGGTGTCTCTTTGGCACCGGGTCGACACGTAATGCCGTTTAAAGCGCACAGAATTTACCGAGAAAAGGGGCTGACTTAATCTCTCTACCGATTTGAAACTGAATGAATCGCAACAATATATGACGAATTTCTCCTAACACAGAGGATGACACGGAAGCACTGGACAACATCTCGCCCTTGTGCAGACCTGTTAATGCCCTAAGCGCCGCTACGCCAACCGGGCAGCTTTCTCTTGTTGATCTAGAACAGCGCTCACAAAGAATTCCACCTTCCATGGAGTTAAACTGCCATCGGGCCGTCAAATCGCCGTCACGTTCTTTGCCGCAGCTTTTGCAACCAGCCAAAGCTGGCTGGTATCCGGTCAGACGGAGAAGCGTGAGTTCAAATGAAGTAAGGAACAATAACGAAGCGCCTTGATCCGCCAAAAAATTGAGACCGCTTTTTAGGTGATGAAAGACTTGCGCATTGTCATCACGGTCGCCTATAAGTCCGTCGGTAATTTCAACCATATACGAGGCAAGAGCGATTTTCTCAAGAGAGGAAATCAAATTGTTGAATCCCAATAACAAATCGGCGGCCACTATAAAAACTAAATTACTATGCGGGCGATCTTGAAAGCGCAGGTCAACCAGGGAGAAAGGCTCTAGCGAGTTCACAAACCGCTTGCGTGAACGCATGGCCCCTTTTGCAATGCCAGTAATCTTTCCGTGCTTCTCGGTCAAAAAAGAAACTATTCTATCAGACTCCCCATAGGGGCGGGCGCGCAAAACAATAGCGGGAGTGACAAGGCTGAAAGGCATAGGTCGTACTTATTCCATATGGTGAAGCTCTACCATTTTTTACTGGTGCAGACAAGTTGTTAGAATATCAGCAGTTTCTTCGGAATCCAGCTTGACAAAGATAATGCCCATGATTAAATTTTTTTGACTAATCGTGCGGGAGAAATTTTTGGCATGAGCGAAGAAACTAAAAAAATTCACGAAGCGAACAGCGCCGATGGTAACACAGAAGAGCGAACAGCGAACGAATCGCAGTCTTCGGAGAATTCCACCCCTGAGGACTCTGAAGTCAAGAAGCTCCGTCAAGAACTTGATGCAAAGCGCGAAGAGGCAAAGGGTAATTATGACCGTTTCGTTCGGCAAGCCGCAGAACTCGAGAACTTCAAGAAGAGAGCAGCGCGCGAAAAGGATGAAGCGGTTCGGTTCGCCAATGAAAATTTGATTAGGGATCTTTTGCCTGTGATAGATAACCTGGAGAGGGCAGTTTCACATGCCCAAGGGGGAGGCAACGGCAAACCTCTCGTCGAAGGCGTCGAAATGGTCTTGAAAGGGCTCCTCGACGTTCTTGCAAGGCATGGAGTAGAGCAGATATCTGCTGTGGGGCAGTCGTTCGATCCGGGAAAGCACGAAGCCATGGCTCAAGTGGAAAGTGACAAGCACGCGCCCAACACGGTTATAGAGGAACATCACAAGGGGTATCTGCTAAAAGACCGACTCCTTCGACCCGCCCTCGTAACTGTGGCTATGTCGTTAAAAACACGAGAGAAAAAAAACGGCGGAACCGAGGTTGAAAACGATCCAACCGATGATTAAATAAGTTCTGTTTGTCTATTCAGCATTAAGGAGTCAATAAGATGGCTAAAGTGATTGGAATTGATCTTGGAACAACCAATTCATGTGTGGCAATCATGGAAAGTGGGGACCCGAACGTCCTTGCCAATGCCGAAGGCAGTCGTACGACGCCTTCCGTGGTCGCCTTCACAGACAGCGGTGAGCGGTTGGTGGGGCAGATTGCCAGGCGCCAGGCTATCACAAACCCAGAAAACACTATTTTCGCGGTCAAACGTCTTATCGGCAGACGTTATGACGACCCCATGGTCCAGAAAGCGATCAAGGTATTACCCTACAAGGTCTCACGTAACGAGAACGGCGATGCCTGGGTGGAGATAAGGGGAAAGCAGTATAGCCCGGCAGAGATTTCGGCCTTCATTCTGCAAAAAATGAAGCAAACCGCGGAGGATTATCTCGGTGAAAAAGTCACTGAGGCCGTCATAACCGTGCCGGCTTATTTTAATGATAGTCAAAGGCAGGCGACTAAAGACGCTGGTCGTATTGCAGGATTGAATGTTTTGCGTATCATCAACGAACCCACGGCTGCATCGTTGGCCTACGGTTTGGATAAAAAGAAAGACGAAAAAATCGCGGTCTTTGATCTAGGAGGCGGAACCTTTGATGTGTCCATCTTGGAATTAGGTGACGGAGTTTTCGAAGTCAAAGCCACCAATGGGGACACGTTTTTAGGCGGTGAAGACTTCGATCAGAGAATCATCGACTATCTAGCCGATGAGTTCAAAAAAGATCAGGGGATTGACCTGCGCAGGGACCGTATGGCGCTTCAGCGTCTCAAAGAAGCAGGGGAGAAAGCTAAATGCGAACTTTCTTCCTCCATGGAGACGGACATCAATTTGCCGTTTATTACGGCGGATCAGCAGGGGCCCAAACACCTCAACATTAAGTTAACCCGCTCTAAGCTCGAAGCCCTCGTGGCCGACTTGATCGATCGCACCGAAGCGCCTTGTCGTCAAGCGCTTAAGGATGCAGGTCTTACTCCTAGCGACATCCATGAAGTAATTTTGGTCGGCGGCATGACGCGTATGCCGGCGGTGCAGGAGCGAGTGAAAAAAATATTCGGCAAAGACCCCCACAAAGGAGTCAACCCGGACGAGGTGGTCGCCGTTGGAGCTGCCATCCAAGCCGCCGTGCTCAAAGGCGAGGTCAAGGATGTGTTGCTCCTCGACGTCACGCCACTATCTCTCGGTATCGAGACCCTAGGCGGCGTTTTTACCAAACTTATAGAGCGCAACACAACGATTCCGACTAAGAAAAGCCAGGTTTTTTCCACGGCCCAAGATAACCAAACGGCGGTCTCCATCCGAGTTTTCCAGGGCGAAAGAGAGATGGCTGCGGATAACAAGTTGCTCGGCCAGTTCGACCTTGTGGGAATCCCCACGGCGCCACGCGGGGTGCCCCAGATCGAGGTGACTTTTGACATCGATGCCAACGGCATCGTTCACGTCGCAGCGAAAGATCTGGGCACAGGGAAAGAGCAATCGATCAAAATCACGGCGTCCAGCGGCTTAAGTGAAAGCGAAATAAAACAAATGGTCAAGGATGCAGAAGCCCATGCCGCCGAAGACAAGAAGCGCAAAGAAACGGTGGAGGCTCGCAACCACTTGGACTCCCTTGTGTACTCCACTGAGAAGTCGCTCAAGGAGTATGGCGCCGACCTGGAGGCAGGTGTTAAAGATAACATCGAGGCTTCGTTAAAGAAGGCCAAAGAAGCTCTTGAAGGCCAGGACGCTGAAGCGATGCGGACCGCTGCCGAGCAGCTGAGCCAGTCGTCGCATAAGTTGGCAGAAGCTATGTATTCGAAGGCCTCGCAACAACAGGGGTCGCATCAGCAGCAGGCATCAGAGTCGCGAGATAATCAGGCCGGCAGCGATGGCAAAAAGAAGAAAGACGATGTTGTTGACGCGGACTTCGAGGAAGTTAAAGAATAGCAACAGGGCGACATCATAAGTTTCGTCCAAAAAATGCCCCTACTCCCTTAACCATTGAGGAGAGGGGCGTTTTTCTTTATAAAGAAACCCTAAGAGGTCCCAGTTGAGCGGCAAAACAGACTACTACGAGTTGTTAGGCATTAATCGCACCGCCAGCGACGAAGAGATCAAGAAAGCCTACCGGAAGCTTGCCCTGCAGTATCATCCGGATCGCAATCCGGGCAACAAACAAGCTGAGGACAAATTCAAGGAAGTTTCTGAAGCTTATCAGGTCCTTTCCGATCCGCAAAAAAGAGCTCAGTACAACCAGTTTGGTCATGCGGCCTTTGGAGATGGCGGTCCGTTCGCCGGAGGCTTCGACTTTTCGGCGGGCTTCGAAGACGTCTTCGGAGACATTTTCGGAGAGTTCTTTGGTACTGGAGGAGCGCGGCGCCGCACTCGAGGCCGAGGAGAAGATCTCCGATACAATCTGACGCTTTCCTTTGAAGAAGCCGCTTTTGGCACAGAAAAGAAAATCAAGATTCCTCGACACGGATCCTGTGAAAACTGCCGCGGAAACGGGGCCAAACCTGGCACCGCGCCACAAACATGCCCCACATGCCGCGGCAAGGGCCAAGTGAGTTTTCAACAGGGATTCTTCAGTGTTTCCCGGACGTGCAATCAATGCCACGGCCAGGGAACCATCATAAAAGATCCCTGCGCGACCTGCGGAGGCGCCGGCCGCGTGCGCAGGCTGCACACGCTCAGTGTAAAGATCCCAGCCGGTGTTGACACCGGTTCACGCCTCAAGCTCAGAGGCGAGGGCGAGAGCGCTCCGGCGGGGGGGTCTCCCGGTGATCTTTTCGTCGTGGTAGAAGTGGAACCTCATCCTATATTTGTCCGCGACAATCTTGATATAATATGTGAAGTTCCTATTAGTTTCGCGCAAGCCGCCTTGGGAGCAGAAATTGACGTGCCCACTTTGGACGGCAAAGTAAAAATGAAGATTCCCGCCGGCACTCAATCCGGCAAGATCTTTCGCATGCACGGCAAAGGGGTTAAAGACGTTCAGGGATATCGCCAAGGCGACCAACACGTCCGCATCACCGTGGAAACACCAACTCACCTTACGGCGCGCCAGAAAGAACTTTTAAAAGAGTTTGCGGCCCTCGGCGGGCAAGAAGTGAATCCGCTTGCAAAGGGCTTTTTCGACAAGATGAAAGAGTTGTTCGGCTAGAATCCATCAGCTCTAAATTGTGTCCTTTTCCAGGCTCGCTGTCTAAACGTTTTTGAAAGGGTTCCTATTCATAATATTTTTATTGACCTCCATAGCGGGTGCAATTAAGCTAAATAAAGGATTGGAAATCTATGAGCGACTCTGAATGGAACGCTGAAGGACAAGAAACCAAAAGCGCCCCCGTGGAGATTCCGGACATCCTCCCGCTCTTGCCGATTCGCGACATTGTGATTTACCCCTACATGATGCTGCCACTGTTTGTTGGCCGCGACGTATCCATTCGCGCCGTCGAAGAGTCTTTGTCCCGCGACCGGCTGATTTTTCTGGTCTCGCAAAAAAACTCCAGCGAAGAGAATCCAAACTCCGCCGACATCCACCGCGTCGGTACCATTGCGTCGATCATGCGCATGCTGAAGCTCGCCGACGGTCGAGTGAAAATCCTTGTCCAGGGGCTTTCCAAAGGAGAAGTTGACGTCTACCTGCGAGAGCGGCCTTTTTTTGAAGTTAAAATTCGCAAAGTCATCGAGCCGACGCTGTCGGAGGTGCCCATCGAGGTCGAGGCCCTGATGCGCACGGCCAAGGAAAAAATCGAACAGATTTTGAATCTCAAGAATCTGCCACCGGAAATAGTAATGGTCACGGACAACATCAGTGATCCGGGCGTTCTGGCGGACCTCGTGGCTTCCAATCTGCGGCTGAAGATCGAGGAAAGCCAGGCCATCCTCGAGATTTTCGACCCCATCGAGCGCTTAAAGAAGGTCAATGAACTTCTGAGCCGTGAACTTGAGCTATCCACGATGCAAGCGCGCATCCAAAACCAGGCAAAAGAAGAGATGAGCAAAACGCAGCGCGATTATTTCCTTCGCGAGCAGCTCAAACAAATTCAGCAGGAACTTGGCGAGGGTGACGAGCGAGCCGAAGAGATAAACGAGCTGCGCAAGCAGATCGACAAAGCCAAAATGCCAGCGGAAGTAAAACGAGAAGCGGACAAACAACTCCGGCGTCTCGAGCAAATGCATCCCGAATCTTCCGAGGCTTCCTTGGTTCGCACGTATCTGGACTGGCTGGTGGATCTCCCCTGGAGCAAGAAAACTAAGGACAACATTAATATTAAGAAAGCTAAACAGGTGTTGGACGAGGATCACTACGATCTGGAGAAAGTCAAAGAACGAATCTTGGAATACCTCGCCGTCAACAAACTGAGAAAAAAAATCAAAGGACCGATTCTTTGTTTCGTCGGGCCTCCCGGGGTGGGTAAGACTTCTTTGGGACGATCCATCGCCCGGTCACTTGGGCGTAATTTCGTTCGCGTTTCGCTTGGCGGGGTCCGCGATGAGGCGGAAATTCGCGGCCACCGGCGGACCTATGTGGGCGCGTTGCCTGGTCGCGTCATTCAGGGCATCAAGCAAGCCGCCTCGAATAATCCGGTCTTTATGCTCGACGAAATCGATAAAGTCGGAGCCGATTTCCGCGGCGATCCATCAGCAGCATTGCTCGAAGTTTTGGATCCGGAACAGAACCATGCTTTCAGCGATCATTACTTAAATTTGCCTTTTGACCTCTCCAATGTTCTGTTTATTTGTACAGCGAATCTCCTCGACCCGATTCCTCCAGCCTTGGCGGATCGCATGGAAGTGATCCAGCTCTCCGGTTACACGAACGAAGAGAAACTTGAGATCGCGCGCAAATTTCTTATTCCTCGACAGCGGGAGGACAACGGGATTTCTCCAAAGTATTTTGAGATATCCGACGATGCCGTTTTGCGCATCATTGCAGAGTACACCAAAGAGGCAGGCCTGCGGAATCTGGAGCGGGAGATTGCGTCCATCTGCCGTAAAGTGGCACGCAAGGTGGCCGAAGGGAAAGGCGAATTGAACCGAATTACCCGGGCAAATATTCATTCGTTTCTAGGCGCGCCGAAATTCCTGCCGGAAACCGAGCAGGAACACCATGAGGTCGGCGTTGCTACTGGATTAGCTTGGACCAGCACGGGCGGCGAGATTCTCTACGTAGAAGCTTCGCTCTCGAAGGGGCGCGGCAATTTGACCTTGACCGGACAACTCGGGGATGTAATGAAGGAGTCAGCGCAGGCGGCAGTGAGTTACGCTCGAGCCCATGCGAAAAAGTTAGGAATCGAAGAGGACTTCTATCAAAAGCTTGATATCCATATCCATGTTCCCGCCGGTGCGATCCCTAAAGATGGGCCTTCCGCGGGAATTACCATGGCCACGGCGCTCATTTCCGCACTCACTAAACGGCCCGTAAATCGGGATGTAGCTATGACCGGCGAGATTACCTTACGGGGCCGGGTTCTGCCCATCGGCGGGCTGAAAGACAAATCTCTGGCCGCATTTCGCGCCGGCATTAAAACCATTATTGTGCCCGATAGAAATCAGAAGGATCTGGATGAAATCCCCAAGCCCCTACGGCGCAAGCTCCACTGGGTCGTCGCGAAAAATATGTCGGAGGTGTTAAAGACCGCCTTGCTGCACTCACAGAATGGCGCGTACCGCGCTAGAGGTATCGTGGCAAAGGCCAAGGTCCGCCGAAGCACAGAATTAAAGCGCCGCGCAAGAGCTTTGCGCAGGAATCACCGCGACAGGTCCCTTCCCCTGCGGCCCTAGCCGGATTTTGATTTTTCACACCGACAGTCATGAGGTTTCATCGCCCAATCACGCAAGACTAGCAAACAGCCATCGATGAAACTAAGCCGGCTAGGAGAATTCGGCCTGATCGAACGGGTTCGCCGCGCTACGCCGAAAAGCCGCGGGGTCTTATTAGGGATCGGAGACGACGCCGCATGGATCGTAAACGAAACCAGATCATGCCTGATCACTTCGGATATACTCATAGAGGGCATTCACTTCAACCTAAAATGGACGTCCCTTTTTGACCTTGGCTACAAAACGCTGGCCGTAAACTTGAGCGACATCGCCGCCATGGGTGGTGTACCGGCCTATCTCATTCTATCGATTGGGATTCCGCCAAAATTTGACAGCGCTGATATCGACGAATTTTACCGAGGGATTAGGTCGTTGGCGGCCAAGAGCGGGGTTGCGCTAGTGGGTGGCGATACCAGTGTCGCGGCGGGACTATTCATATCCGCTTGTCTGATCGGTCATGCGCCCTTTCGACCGGTCACCCGTGGCGGGGCAAACCAAAACGACGATATTTATGTGACAGGAACCCTGGGCGACTCGGCTTTAGCACTTAACTTACTGCAAAAGAAAATCAAACAAACCGCGCGCAGGCCTTTCAAATATTTGCTATCGCGCCATCACCAACCCACACCGCGGTTGACCGCCGGCGCTGTCCTGGCGCGTGAAAGATTGGCAACAGCCATGATTGATGTCAGCGATGGGCTCTTGCAGGACTTAAATCACATATGTAAAGCGAGCGGCGTTGGCGCTCTTCTCTGGCAGAATAAACTGCCGCTTTCACCTGCTTATCGCGTACTAACAGGACCAGCGGGCGTAAAACATGCTTTATCTGGTGGTGAAGACTATGAGCTCCTTTTCTGCGCACCGAAGCGCCATCGATCGCGCATCGAGAAACTGCCACAACAAGCGGGAGTAGCCATCACTCGGATCGGCATTTGCGTTTCCCGGAGGCGCGGGATCATAGTCTTAGATGACTCGGGCAAGCGACATGCTATCCGCTCCCAGGGTCACGATCATTTCAAAAGCAATAACCGGGGACCGAGGTAACGGTGATGGAAAATAGATGAGAAGCCGGAGATGGACTCGGAGCTCTTAATAGAACTTTTGCAAAAGGTGCGGCAGGGAAAGATTAGCGTTGGGCAGGCGGTCGGCCGACTGCGCCACCTGCCGTTTGAGGACCTTGGCTTTGCCAAGGTGGATCATCACAGGGCGCTACGCCAAGGCTTTCCTGAAGTCATCATGGGTCAAGGCAAGGAGGCTAAGGAGATCGCCGGAATCGTGCGTGCCATGCGGCGGCGCAAAGCCAACGTCTTAGTGACCCGCGTTTCATCCGAGAAGATGATACGATTAAAAAGCCTGATCACCGGCCTTACCTATCATCCCGCGGCACATGCAGCGACATGGACGAAACAAGCCATCAAGATCACCGGAAGGGGCACGGTGCTTGTCGTATCCGCCGGCACCTCCGATATACCTGTCGCCGAAGAGGCAGCTCTGACGGCCACCATGATGGGCAATCAAGTAGAACGACTCTTCGACGTGGGCGTAGCGGGAATTCATCGCCTGCTGGAAAACCGTTTGCGGTTAGACGCTGCTTCGGTTTTGATCGTTGTCGCCGGCATGGAAGGCGCGTTACCCAGCGTCGTCGCCGGACTCATCAGTAAACCGGTGATCGCGGTTCCCACGAGTGTCGGATATGGCGCGAGCTTCAACGGTCTCTCTGCTCTCTTGGGCATGCTCAATTCCTGCGCGCCAGGCGTAACCGTGGTTAATATCGATAATGGATTTGGAGCGGGATTTGCGGCCAGCCTCATAAACCGGGTATACATGAATACGAATGCAGTGCACTCACTGCGGCAGAGACGTCCGGGAAACCGTCCACTGGCAAAAAAGGTATAGGGTAGACTACTATCTACTCCATACAGGGGAAACAGAATGGGCCTTCTTTACCAACCCTAAAGAGGATGCGCCGCCTCTCCGATATCTCAAGTTGACCCAACCCATCGACATCATTACATGTGTGCACTGTTACGCTCATCCAGAGATCCAGCGACGATTGGATGACGACTTCAACGGCCGCCGTTCGTTCAGTGGCATGGGAGCTGAAAAAGACCAAATAACCCCTCTTCTTTCCAAGGGCTGATCGATTATGGAGAACCCGAAAAATTATCGCTTAACCACGCGACAGTCGGAACTCGCCGTAAGGGTGGTAGGCAATTCTCAAGCTGAGCTATTTGCCAACTCGGCATTCGCACTGTTCGACGTCATGACCGATGTCGATAAGATCGAGATCAAAGAGCAGTTGCCGCTCGAAGTGGAAGGAGTGGATCGGGATGATCTTTTAGTGAATTGGATGCGCGAGCTGCTTTATCTTTACCAGGGGAGTGGGTACATGCTCAAAGAATTCAGAATCCACGATGTCAAGGATACAGTAGTGAAGGCAGAGGTTTGCGGCGAAAAGATCGATCCCGATCGGCACGAGATTCAGAAGGAGATCAGCGCCGTAGCTTATAATCAAGGCCGGATGCAAAAAACCGGCAACCAATGGACCGCCCAGCTAATTTTTGAGATTTAACGATGAGCGCGCCGCTAAGTGACAGCGAATATGAAGGAACGGCGCTGATCGCCGATCCCATACACCGCTACATTCAGTTCACCGTCCCGGAGCAGAAGGGCGAGGTCACGGAGAAAGCGTTGATCGATTCGCCTTGGGTACAGCGGCTGCGTTACATTTACCAGCTTCAGAGTGCGCGTTGGGTTTATCCGTCCGCGGAGCACAGCCGCTTCCAACATTCCCTTGGCGCCATGCACCTGGCGGGCGAATTCGCCAAACACCTCTATCCGTCGCTCAAGAAAGTCCTCGGCGACGAGTGCCCGTCGGCGCCGTTCATCGAGGAATATATGCGCGTCACCGGCTTGCTCCACGACGTGGGCCATGGGCCGTTCGGTCACTTTTTTGACGATAACTTTCTCCACGGCTACGACCTCACCCACGAAGACCTAGGACAGACCATCATTCAGAAACATCTCGGCGATATCATCCGGCAACTGCGGCGCAGCCCCAGCGGCCCCTTTGCCGACGGCGAGGAACTGCGACCGGAAGACGTCGCTTTTCCGATCAAGAAAAACGGCAAGGAAGATCAGCTCAAGCCGAAATGGGTAAGGTTACTGCAGCCCCTCACCGGTGGGATCTTTACTTTCGACAATCTCGATTATGTTTCGCGGGATTCCTACATGTGCGGTGTGGCCGTCGGCCCCATCGACCGCGAGCGGCTGATTCATTACACCTTTTTTTCGCCCAAGGGACTGACGCTCCACAAAGCCGGCAACGGCGCCCTGACTATGTTTCTCAACGCGCGGCTATATCTCTATACCAACGTCTACTACCATCGCACCACCCGCGCCATCGACTTGCATCTACGCGAGATCTTTCCCGAGACCATGAAGCTCCTATTCCCGGGAAACCCGCTGGACCACATGGATGAATATCTCTACCTGACGGATTGGTCTCTGCTAGAAGAAGTTTCCCGGTGGCGGAGGAAAAAAGGCGAGCTGGAAACGTTGGCAAAGGAATGGGAGACGGTCTTGCACCGTGAAGTGAAATGGAAAATGGCCTATGACCGGACCCTGTCGCTCAACGAGCTGCGCTACGGCGTGGCTCTGATCCAGGACACGGACTGGGAAAAACGAATCCGGTCGGCGCTGCCCGCTTCCTCCCGGAGCTTGGTGTTTCGCGTCGATATGGCCACCCAGGATCCCCGCCCTGAGAATCCCTTTGCCATGGGAAAAAAGCAAATTCACATTTTCGATCCTTCTTCGGGGGAAATCACCAACGAATCCCTCGCCGAGCTTTTTGAATTTATTCCGTCCAAGGTCGTCCAGTTTCGCGTTTTTGCTCTCGATCATGAACAGGATCAACTCCTCGCCGAAGTCGCCGAAAGCACTTTGAAGGGACAATCTCCTGCCGTCAAAACCAGTGTCTAGCCCCAGCCCCTATAGGATCCCCATCGTCGATCTAAGGGCTCAGTACGATAAACTTCGCGCCGAGGTCCTTGATGCAATCGAGGCGGTAATTGAGGAGCAGCAGTTCATCCTTGGTCCCGCGGTCAAAAGCTTTGAAGACCAAATGCAAAAGCTCTTACAATGCAGCTTTGCCGTCGGCGTTGCCTCTGGAAGCGACGCTTTGCTCCTGGCCCTGATGGCCCTTGATATCGGTCCCGGCGACGGCGTCATCGTGCCGCCGTTTACTTTTTTTTCCACAGTTTCATCGATCACGCGGCTCGGCGCTGCCCCGTTGTTCGTCGACATCGAAGCCGAAAGCTTTCTTCTTTCCGCCGCCGCGGTGGAAGGGTTCCTTGGCGAACGGAGTCGCACCCGAGCTGGGCAGACGACGGATTCCAAAACAGGCTTGCGCATCAAGGCGATATTGCCGGTCCATCTCTTCGGCCAGGCCTGTGACATGGCCAAGCTCATCCCCTTGGCGAAGAAATATCACTTAAGCATCATTGAAGATGTCGCCCAAGCCTGTGGCGCCAGGCTTTCCATCGATGCCCAAAGCAAATTCGCCGGCACGGCTGGCGATCTGGGTTGTTTCTCTTTCTTTCCCAGCAAAACCCTAGGCGGTTTCGGTGACGGCGGGCTGGTTGTCACGAATGACAAACAACTGGCCCAAAAAATCAGATTGCTGCGCATGCACGGCGAAACAACCAAATACCACCATGAAGTGACCGGCATCAACTCGCGGCTGGATTCGATCCAAGCAGCAGTGCTTTCCGTCAAGCAGCGCTATCTAAAAGAATGGTGCGAACAAAGAGTTCAGCGAGCAAAAACTTATCATCAGCTATTTGCCAATAGGGGTCTCCTGGGGCGGGAAGTCATTCGCATTCCCGCGGTGCCCAAGGATGGAACTCACGTCTTCAATAATTACGTTGTGAGCGTCCAAAAACGCGATGCGCTTAAACAATTCCTCGCTCATGAAAGCGTCCAAAGCGAAATCTATTATCCTTTGTCGCTCCATTTACAGCCTTGCTTCGCTGGACTGGGCTACGGCAAAGGTGATTTCCCCGAGGCGGAGCTTGCCGCCACCGAAGTTCTGGCGCTGCCGATGTACCCCGAGCTGACGGCGCCGCAACAGGAACTCATCGTCGATAAGGTCAGAGCGTTCTACCGACGTTAGGGTCGCTTTTCATCCTCCCGGACCATGTGCTAGAAAAGGCTATCCTTTATTGACGGAGAGAGCATGGCTAAATCCGCACAACAAGAGCCGCTCGCGTCCAACGATCGGGGCATGACCAGCTACGACAAATGGGTGGAGGGCGAGGGCATTCCGATCATCAAGACCTTTTTCGTTGACGATATTCGGAGCATCAAGTTGGAGTGGTGGGAGCGCAAAGGCGGCCACGGCGCATTTCTCCAAATGGAAGGCGCTGGCCAAGTCAACAATTGCTATATCTGCGAAATCCCTGCCGGCAAGAGTCTCAAACCCCAGCGCCAGCTTTTCGAAGAAACGATCTACGTCATCAGCGGTCAGGGAGCCACGACGGTCTGGAATAGTGCCGACCAGAAGCAAACCTTCGAATGGCAAGCGGGGTCGCTGTTCTCACCACCGCTCAACACCTGGCATCAGCTCTTCAACGGCAGTGGCAGCCAGCCGGCTCGTTACTTGGCCGTGACCAGCGCGCCAACCATGATCAATCTCCTGCACAACCTCGACTTCATCTTCAAGAACGACTTCGTTTTTATGGACCGCTTTGACGCCCGCGACGGCTATTTCAACGGCCAAGGAAAACTTCACGAAGGTAATTATCAAGGGTTTAAGTTTGCCGGCAATGTATGGGAAACGAATTTTGTTCCTGATGCGCGAGCTTTCAAGCTACTCGATTATAAGGAACGCGGGGCCGGCGGTAGCAACATCAAGTTCGAGCTGTCAGAAAACACTACCGCATGCCACATTTCTGAGTTTCCCGTGGGAACCTACAAGAAAGCCCACCGCCACGGCCCCGGTGCCCACGTTATTATTTTGAGCGGCGAGGGGTATTCGCTGGTCTGGCCGGACGGCGCAGCAATAAAAAAATACGATTGGCGCGAGGGCAGTATGATCGTCCCGCCAGAAAACTGGTGGCACCAGCATTTCAACGCCGGCGACAAACCTGCCCGCTATCTTGCGCTGCGCGCCTTCGGCAGTAAGAAATATCACGGCGTCGCGAAGAAATATCAGGGCACGGTTGACCGCAAGAAAGGTGGCGCCCAGATCGAGTATGAGGACGAGGAGCCCATTGTGCGCGAGTGGTTCGAAGCCGCGCTGGCGCAACGCGGCGGCAAAAGTCAGATGGCCAAGCACTACGAGGAAAGTCGATGAAAGAAGCCATCACCAGGGCCTTTGAAGAAAGCATCCAGGTCAAGCGGGCTTTTTTGCGCGACAACGTCGACACTCTTATCAAAGTTATCGATGCGATCGCCGCCGGCTTCCGGAACGGCAATAAACTACTCCTTTTCGGCAACGGCGGCAGCGCCGCAGACGCGCAACATATCGCCGCCGAGTTCGTGAATCGCTTTCGCATCGAAAGGCCGCCGCTGCCCGCCATAGCTCTCACTACAGACACCTCGATCCTCACGAGCATCGCCAACGATTATGATTATTCCGACACCTTCGCCAAGCAAGTTAGAGCGTTAGGAAAGGAGAGGGACATAGCGATGGCGATTTCCACCAGTGGTAACGCCGCCAATGTGCTTGCCGCCATCGACGCCTGCAAGCAACTCAAGATCACGACCATCGGCTTAACCGGCGGGGAGGGTGGAAAGATGTTAGGTAATGTCGATTATTTGTTGCGGGTCTCCGCGACACGAAACACGGCGCGCATCCAAGAAACCCATATCCTCATAGACCATGTAATCTGCGAGCTAGTGGACGCAAAGCTCTTTCCGTCGCAGTAATCGCTGCTGCACCCATGCCCAAGAAAAATTTCAGGCCTTTGGATTTCTCCAAAGTCAGGACCTACCCGCTAAAAAAAAGGTTAAGCAAAGTTCAATCATCACTATTGGGCAAGAAAATACCAAAAGGTGCGCGGGTTCGCTCCCTCGTTCAGGGCCTGCCGAACATCCTTGCGGCGCAGAATCTAAAAGCCATTGCGCGCAAGATCGCCCAAGCTCATCGCGCCAACAAAACGGTCATTTTGGGAATGGGGGCTCATCCCATTAAAGTCGGATTGAGCCCGCTCATCATCGATTTTATCGAACAGGGCATCGTCGACGCCGTTGCCCTCAACGGCGCTGGAGTGATCCACGATTTCGAGCTGGCTTACATGGGTGCAACTTCTGAAGACGTGGCGGCCACTCTCAGAGACGGCAGCTTCGGCATGGCGGAGGAAACAGGCGCGTTTTTGAATCAGGCGATCAGCGGCGGATCTGAAAAGGGACTCGGCTTGGGCGCGGCTGTCGGGCAGGCGATCTTAAAAGCCCGTTTGCCGCATCGTCACTTAAGTATCCTAGCCACGGGGGCGCGGCTGGGCGTCCCGGTCACTGCCCACGTTGCCATTGGCACCGATATCATCCACATGCATCCGAAAGCTAATGGCAAGGCTCTGGGCGACGGCAGTCTGCGCGACTTCCACACTCTCACTTCAGTGGTGGCGACTCTCGGGGGGGGAGTTTACCTCAACTTGGGCTCCGCCGTAGTGCTTCCGGAGGTTTTTCTCAAGGCCGTGAGTCTCGCCCGCAACCTTGGGCACCCAGTGCAAAATCTCACCACAGTGAACCTAGATTTCCTAGCCCACTATCGGCCACTTACCAACGTAGTTAATCGCCCCACACTCCAGAGCGGCAAGGGTTATCATCTCACCGGTCACATGGAAATCATGGTGCCTCTTCTTTTCGCGGCGGTGTTGGAAGAGCTGTAATATCCGATTCAGTCAGAATCTCTTCGCTCTGACGAGCAAACTTGGGTTCTGCGGCTCGTCGCCTAATCAAAACTTTGTAAAACGTCACCGCAGTCAGCGCCATGGAGATAACCGAGCTAAATGAGAGTCCCAGCGCTGGACCGAACATTGTGGCAAAGGCTCCCATCACCATCGAGCCCACCGATCTCAAACCCTGGTCCATCAGAAAAATGCTCATAACCCGCCCTAACAGCTCGCGCGGAGCTTCGACCTGAATGATGAGACGACTGACCGTGCGAAACAACACCTGTGCTGAGCCAAGTAATGCCATGAGCAGTATGGATACCCATAGGTTACGCGACACACAGAAAAGAATAAGCAGAAACGGCGTCGCGCTGGCGCTGAACCAAAGTAAATTGTCCTGGCGCCAACGCTGGCCCGCAGCATCCAGAAAAAGCAGCGACAAAATCGCACCGACGCCGCTAGAAGCCATCAACATGCCTAAACCATCCGGTCCGACCTTGAGAATGTCCTTTGCAAACATAGGCAAAAAACGCTGATAAGTTCCAACAAAAATGCTCAGGCCGTAGGCAGTTAGAATACTTGAGAGAACAAGTGGCGCAGTACTGATGTAAGTAAAACCTTCTTTTACTTCTTGCAGCCAGTTCGAGCCGGAGCCGGGAACTGCGACCTTCGGTAGGCGAATCGGCAGCAATTCGAAGGCTGAGATAAGCAGCACCACACCATAGAAAGTGAAACAGCCGCCAACACCGATCCAAAGCATCAATACACCGCCCAGCGACGGACCCACGATACGGGCAAAATTGAAGCCGATCGAATATAAAGCCACCGCGCTCATCAGCTCATCTTCAGGAACGATGTCGCGCAATAGTGATTGGCCGGCAGTGGGATTGATGCTGCGGATGATCGAGTGCAGCGTTTCGAGTACCACCATGTGCCAGAACTGGAGTACGCCGCCGAAATAAAGAAAAACCATCGCAAACACAGGCACCGCGCAGAGGAATTGAATCACGGTCAACAGACGAAGGCGGTCGTAACGATCTACGATCACACCGCCCACAAGGCTCAGCGCGAGACGCGGCGTTGCCTCGCACAAGCCCAAAATTGCCAGCGCCATGGCAGAACCCGTTATCTCGTAAGCGAGCCAGTAGAGCGCGATCTCACGGACAAACTGCCCCATCGAAGCGAGAAAATCACTGCTGCCAAAAAGGGCGTAGTTTTTGTGGCGCAGTGGACGAAAGACGCGAATCAGCAGACTCCCCCTGCCAAAAACTTCCCCGCAATCACATCTGTTCTTATATCCATTCCGGGAGGTGCTGAAAAGAGAGGGAGCGTACCGCGCAGAGGCTTATCCGGTTTGGGGTTTACCCTATGCGTCTTTTTCGTTAGATTCATGCTCACCTTAGCACAAGCCCATGATTATAACGCTTACTACCGATTTCGGCACTGTTGATCCATTCGTCGGCATCATGAAAGGCGTGATCGCCGGGATCGATCCGGACGCGCTGGTGGTGGACATCAGCCACGGCATCCCGCCGCAAGATCTTATGGCAGGCGCGCTGATCCTGCAGCACTCGGTGTCCTACTTTCCACGAGGAACGATCCACGTCGCCGTCGTCGACCCCGGCGTTGGTGGTAGCCGCCGTCCGCTACTGATCCAATGTGATGGCAACTATTTTATCGGCCCCGACAATGGGGTTCTGAGCCTTGCTTTGGAAGGCAAAACACCGACCGGCATTATTCACCTTTCCAATCCGGCGTTTTACTTGCAGCCAACCAGCGCGACCTTTCATGGGCGCGATATTTTCGCGCCGGCAGCGGCTCATCTCTCGCGGGGGGTGGCCGCGAATTTGTTGGGTGAGCCGGTTGGTGACTTTGTGAGGCTACAGTGGCCCGAAGCGCTGCCCACGGCGGACAAAATCGACGGCAAGATCATTTACGTCGACAGCTTTGGCAATCTATTTACAAATATTCGGGACCGTGATCTGCAAGGCTTACCCAACGATAAGATTGTCATTTCGTTGGGAAACCAAATAGTGGAGGGAGTGGCGTCTAATTACGCGGCTGTCGCCGGTGAGAAATTGCTTGCCGTCATCAATAGTTGGGGTTTATTAGAAATTGCTTGTTATAAGGGCAGTGCGCAGCGGCGTACGGGGGCGAAAATCGGCGACATAGTTCACCTTCACATCGCCTCGTAAAATCGCGATGAAATCGAACGGAGGTCTTTCATGAATAACCGGCCAAGCTGGGATCAATATTTCATGACCATCACCCAACAAGTAGCCGAGCGCTCTACCTGCACCCGGGCGAAGGTGGGCGCGGTTATTGTCCGGGACAAGAATATCCTTGCCACCGGATACAATGGCGCGCCAGCAGGTATGCCTCATTGCATCGACGTTGGCTGCCTTATTTACGAATCCAAGACGCCCAATGGAGAAACCGAGCAAAACTGTTTTCGCACCATTCACGCCGAGATGAATGCTATCGCCCAGGCGGCGAAGAATGGCGCGAGTATCAAAGATGCCGCCATCTACATCACTCACACACCCTGCATTCATTGCCTGAAGGTTCTGGTCAACACCGGAATCAAGGATATTTTTTACTTGAAACCGTATAAGCTCCACACCCTTGAGGAGCTTTTGCGCTATACTCAGGTTCACCTGCACAATGTGGAGCTGCCCATAAACTAAAAAGGGGTGAGGAGAAAACACTCCTCACCCCTCTTACTTCTGCGTTTGCCGATTTCGCTGTCAGATCTTACCTTGCAAAAAGAACGCGATAACAAACGCGTACAGCGCAAGAGCCTCGATGAAAGCGAGACCAAGAATCATCGGCAGCTGGATCTTATCGGCCGCATTCGGGTTGCGGCCGATGCTTTCCATCGCCGCTGCAGCCATACGGCCTTGCCCGAGGGCAGCGCCGAGCGCGCCAATCCCGATGGCCAATCCTGCCGCGAGCGCGATCATGGCCTTGGCGGACGAATCCGCTGCACCAGCGGTCTCGGCCGCCAAGGCAAAGCTAGATGACACCAGGACGCTCGCGACTACGGTCATGAGGGACAATACTCTTCGCATCTTCTTCCTCCTTTCCAGCGGACCACGGCTTTGCCGCTCCTCTCTCCTCATCCTCGCCGCTCAAGCCATCCGCTTAGTGCTCATGGCTAATGGCCATGGCAACATAAATAATACTTAATATGGTAAAAACCGCCGCTTGGATGACTGACACCAAGGTTCCCAAAATATAGAACAGAACGGGAATCACAAGTTTTGTCAGCCCGGTAAAGATTTCTAAGACCATGTGGTCGCCAAACATATTGCCGAACAAACGTATGGAGAGCGATATGGGTCGAAAAATGTGCGACGCGAGCTCGATCAATATGAACAGTGGCGCCAGGAAAATCACCGGCCCCAGGAACTGTTTTATATAATGGACCCCGTTTGCGCGCACACCCCAATAGTTGTAAGCGACGAACACCACCAGCCCGAGAGCCAGATTGCTGGAAAAGAAGCTAGTTGGGGGCGTGAATCCCGGCACGAGGCCCAAAAGGTTGGAAATCAAGATAAAAATAAATAGGCTGCCAAAAAAAGGTACGTATTTCCTCTCCTGTTTACCGATAATACTGTCGCTAAGACTCACCACCAACTCCACCGCCATCTCCATGATATTTCGCGACCCCAATCGATCCTCTGGCACCGCCGGATCGACAGCTTTCAAAACAGCGCGGCGAAAACTCAAGGCCAGCGCCAACACGATCAAAACGACAACCAAAGCCATAAAAGTGGGCTCGGGTAGGAAATCCAGCTGATGAGAGAAAGACAGCAAGAAAGAGTGCCAAGTAAAAGGATGTTCCATTTATTCACTCACCGGCGATAAAGGCCCAAATTCTTTCGCAAGTTATGGCGACCAGTAAACTGCTAAAACCCAATGAAAACGATAGAGGCTCCAGGTTGACCCGAAATAACAACAGCGCGCCCAGGCCCAGAAAAAGAGCCATCTTCAAGACCAATAAAGCGATCCCTGCTTTGATTCTTCCTTTATCGGCAAAGGGAGCCAGGACCCAACGGATCCCATAGGTCAAAAGCAAGAAATTAGCCCCCATAAACAGCGCTCCGATAAACAGAGACCGCGGCTCCACAATGCTTATCGGAAACAAGGCGGCCCACAATGCGATGACTAATATTACGTGAAGAATTTCGATGCGTAAAACCGTTACCCTTAACGTCTCAGTTTTTTCCATGCCTCGAGAAATACTCCGCGTACTTAATCAGCCGATAGACGGCGCCGCCAAATCCCAGGATCGAAAAGCCGACGGTTAGCCAAGGACTGGTACCGAAATACGAATCAACCAGATAACCCAATAATACCGCGCCCAGGATTGTGCTGGGGATTTCGAGACCGATGGCTAGGTATTTCGCTATCTTGTCGAAGGGGAGATTCATCATAACAGGAGACACTTGGACTTGGCGCGCTCCCCTTACGTCACTTAGGCGCAGCTGTACCATGAGTTTTCTGACAGTTCAACCTTGTGTTTCTTCCGCCGCCCAGTCGTCAAAGGCACTTATGGTTTCCTGCAAATCAGCTTTCTTATGGGCGAGAGAGACAAACATCGCTTCGAATGGCGCCGGCGGCAGGTATATGCCGCGAGCCAGCATACCATGAAAGAACCGCGCAAACTGTTCGCGATTGCATTGGCGCGCTTCAGCAGCACTAGCGACTCGATCAACGCCAAAAAAAAGCGTCAGCATCGAACCAACTCGGTTGATTGTGCCTTTCATGCCGTACTTGTTCAGCACGTTTCTAAATCCCTCTTCCAGGGTCTTCCCCATCTGCTCCAGCAGATGGTAGCGGTCGCGGCGAGACAGTAACTTCAACGTCGTCAGCCCAGCGATGACGGCCAGCGGATTCCCAGAAAGAGTGCCGGCTTGGTAAACGGGACCGTTGGGAGCAAGTAGATCCATGATGTCGCGCCTACCGCCAAAGGCCGCTAAGGGCAATCCGCCGCCTAAGATCTTACCCAGACAGGTTAGATCGGGAGCGATCCCGTAAACAACCTGCGCACCACCTAGCCCGACGCGAAAGCCAGTGATGACTTCATCAAAAATCAGCAAAGCATCATAGCGTCGGGTAATTTTTTGCAACCCAGATAGAAAACCCTTTTTCGGAGCGATGACCCCCATGTTGCCACAGACGGGTTCAACGATGACTGCCGCGACGTTTCCACCATGGCGGGTAAACAGACGGTCGACCGAATCCAAGTTGTTGAATCTGGCAATGAGCGTTTCACGGGCGAAGCCGGGCGGTACTCCGGGACTATCCGGCAAACCTAACGTGGCGATACCCGAGCCAGCTTTCACAAGCAGGCCGTCTGCATGACCGTGGTAGCAGCCGTCGAACTTAATGACCTTCTGTCGTTGGGTAAAAGCGCGAGCGAGACGAATTGCGCTCATCGCGGCTTCCGTGCCGGAACTGACGAGGCGCAATTGTGTTATGGAAGGCATGAGCCGACAGACGAGCTCCGCCAATCGGACTTCCAATTCGGTGGAGGCGCCAAAGGTTGTGCCCGCCATAATTCCTTTTTTCACCGCCGCCACAACCTCAGGACACGCGTGTCCGAAAATCAACGGACCCCAAGAACCAACAAAGTCAATATATTTTCGTCCATCGACATCAAAGATATGAGCTGCCGCGCCGCGCTCGACGAATCTCGGAAAACCTCCCACCGCTTTCCAAGCTCTCACCGGACTATTAACACCGCCGGGAATTTTCTTTAGCGCGCGTTTGTACAGACGCATTGATCGACGCGATGACATGAGTGAGTCCTCGTAACATCGGTCTAATGATGTGTCAAGATGATTGAAACGGCGAGAAAAATTTTTTTTCTTTATTTTTTTCTTGCAAAGGATTTTGAAAAGGACTATGACAACGACTTCCGAATCATAATCGGAAAATTTTTTTCTTCTTTGTTCTTTGACCTGCGGGTTAAACTTGGCTGGAGTATTTTCCAGCCCGTGAGGGAAAAAATGTTCAGCAGTGAATGAATACTCAGTTAGATTGTTGATACTTTTCTTTTTGACTCTTTATAAGCCTCGAATATAAAGGTGTTTTTTAGTTATCCACAGCTGTGGATAATCTTGTTTGTAACTTTTACAACCATTTAGTGAGACGAATATGGATGAATTATGGCAAGAAGCGCTGGAAGAAATCAGAAAGCGCATCGGAAAGCAAAATTTTGATGCGTGGATCAAACCCCTTCACTTCGAGTCGCGCACGAAAAATGAAATCTGTCTCGATGTGCCGAATAAATTTTTTCGCGACTGGCTTAACGAACACTTCCTCGAGCTGATGGAGCAGGTGGCGAGCTCCATAGCACGGCACTCGCTAAAAATCTCTCTTAACGTCAACCAACAATTACCCGCGGAAACGCCAGCCGAAAAAATCGAGCGTAAAGAAGAGCGGGAAAAGGAAAAGTCGCACCGGACCAACAATCTTATTGCCAAATATACGTTTGAAAATTTCGTGGTCGGGGCAAGCAATCAGTTTGCTCACGCGGCTTCCATGGCGGTGGCCAATCAGCCCGGCGATCATTACAATCCGCTTTTTATTTACGGCGGGGTTGGCTTAGGCAAAACCCATCTGGTTAACGCCATCGGTCATAGAGCCGCCACTAAACGTCCTGCGTTGAAAGTACTCTATTTAAGTTCTGAATCTTTCATGAATGAACTTATCGCGTCCCTCAGAAGGGACAAAATGGACGAATTCAAGACAAAATTCAGAAATATCGATATTCTGATTCTTGACGATGTGCAGTTCATCGCCGGCAAGGAACGAACCCAGGAAGAATTTTTCCATACTTTCAACTCGCTTTACGACTCCCATAAACAGATTGTCATCACATCCGACAAGTTTCCCAAGGAAATCCCCGGTTTGGAGGATCGTCTCCGGAACCGTTTTGAGTGGGGTCTAATAGCCGACATTCAGCCGCCGGACATAGAAACCCGGGTAGCCATCTTGCAAAAGAAGGCTGAAACAGAGGGTTTTCAATTACCCCATGACGTAGCGATATTCATCGCGTCTAATATCGATTCAAACGTAAGAGAGCTCGAAGGCTCTCTTACTCGACTCGGCGCCTTTGCCTCTCTAACCAAGTCCCCGGTTACCTTGGAATTGACTAGGGAAGTATTACACAATACTTTAAAAGGAACGCGCAAAGAGGTCACGGTCGAGAGCATTCAAAGAACCATTTGTGAATATTTTGAAATTAAACTAGGAGACCTTAAAGCCAAGCGCAGAACCCAAAATATTGCCCTGCCCCGGCAAGTCGCCATGTATCTGTGCCGTAAACACACCGATAGTTCTTACCCGGCCATCGGTTCGATGTTCGGCGGCCGCGATCATTCAACGGTCATTCATGCGTCAAGGACTATAGAAAGAAAGATCAAACAAGATCCTAATATGCAGACCACCATCGAGAAACTCGAGCGCAATCTAAACATCAAGAAATAATGTGGATAACCTGGGTCTATCACGGTTGGCAGCAGTGAATAGCATAGAATAACCCCCTGATGTTTTTCTAAACCCGGTATTAAAGGTAAAAACCTTAGGAATAAGCCACAAGTTAACTTGTTTGAAAAACTCAAGTATTTATATTTTTCCAGGTTATCAACAGGACCTACTACAACTCCCTCTTTAGTATATATATAGAGAAGTAGAATTAGGCAGGAGGAAACATGGAAATTAAAGCTAAGCGAGGAGATCTTCTCGCAACGCTTTATTGGACACAAAGTATTGTAGAGCGCCGGAACACAGTGCCGATTCTGGCCAATGTCCTGATTGAATCTCAAAAAGGCGCAATTCGAGTTACGGCGACCGATTTAGAAGTAGGGGTCCGCGGTGAGCTAGATGGAGAAATTGCTAAAGAGGGGACCGTTACCGTTAATGCGAAAAAGCTCTACGAAATAACTCGTGAGGTGCCAAACGAACAAGTTCAATTAAAACGGCTTGAGAATGAATGGGTGGAGATCAAAAGTGGCAAATCGGTTTTTAAAATCGTGGGGATGGACGCGCGAGAGTTTCCTCAATTCCCTAAGTTTGAAGATCGCAGGTTATCCACCATGAGCGCCGCGACGCTGAGAGGTATGATAGAACGAACAATTTTCTCCGTGTCCACGGATGAAACTCGTTATAGTTTGAACGGTGTTTTTGTTGAGCAAGGTGAAGGCGGAAAGGTAAGGATGGTGGCGACCGATGGTCATCGGCTCGCTTTCGAAGAGCGGGATTTGGGTACTTTAGGATTGACCAAAGGAGTGATTCTTCCGCGCAAGGGATTGGCCGAACTAAAGAAATTGTTGGAGAACGCTGACGATGGTGTAGTTTCGGTCGGCTTTCAGGAAAACATGGGATTGGTCACAAAAGATCGAGTCGAGCTTTTCATGCGACTCATCGACGGTGATTTTCCTGACTACACCAAGGTTATTCCGAAGACTAATCCACACCTGGCACAGATTGAGCACGGCGAACTGCTCCGAGCGTTAAGGAGAGTGTCCATTTTGTCCAGCGAACGATACAAGGGAATCAAAATGGATTTCTCGGAAGGAAGAATCGCCATATCAGCTAACAATCCGGATCTTGGTGAGGCTGTCGAAGAGATCGAGGCGGAATACAAAGGAAAGCCGCTGTCGATAGGTTTTAATGCGCGTTATTTTATGGACGTTCTAGCCGTCTTAGATGGTGAAGGGGATGTGGATGTAGAGCTGAAGGACGAGCTTAGCCCCAGCGTGATTCGCAAATCGGGAAGCGCTGGATACCTCTACGTCTTAATGCCCATGCGTCTGTAAAGCTCACTAGTTTTTGAGGCGTTCCAATCACCCAATTCATCAGCTCAAGTCCTATACTTAGAATCAAGAGCATATTTCTTATCTAGCCCGACGATTTCATTAAACTCGTCGAAAGGCATCAGGTTATCCAGGATTTTCGTAGTAGAGCCTTCGTTCCGTAGCGTTGTGTAGACTTGGGTTAAAGATTTTGCCACGGCGTAGAGTGGCGCAAGGGGCCAAACTATAAGCTCAAACCCCAGCTCTTTTAATTCCTGTGGCCCCATGAGGGGAGTAACACCACGCTCTAGCATGTTGGCCACAAGCGGCCCCGGCACTTGACGCGATATCTCTCTCATTTCTTCCTTACTTTCGGGTGCCTCAATAAAAACCGCGTCGGCGCCAGCTTCTTTAAAAGCTAGACCCCTTGTGATCGCCTCGCTAAGTCCAAGCGCTTGACGCGCATCTGTCCGCGCGACGATAAAAAAGTCGGTGTCCTTTTTTGCTTCGATGGCTGCGCGGAGCTTCTTAAGCTGCTCATCGAGCCGGATGACTTGTTTACCCTTCATGTGACCGCAGCGTTTAGGCCAAACCTGATCTTCAAGAAACATTCCCGCAGCCCCTGCCCGCAAAAGATCCTCGACTGTTCGAATAACGTTGATGGCGTTACCATAGCCGGTATCTGCATCAACAATCACCGGGGTTTCTACAACGGAGCAAATCCGCTGGGTGGCGGCGACCACTTCCGTTTGCGTGAGTAAGCCAAAATCAGGCTCGCCCAAGACCGTCGCAGAAAGGCTATAGCCGGTGATAAAGATAACCTCAAAGCCGGCGCGCGAAGCGATTTTCGCGCTAAGAGCGTCATAAACACCGGGCATCACGAGCTGCTCTTTTTCGCTTAGATAGCGACGAATCAACTTAGCCTTTTCCATAACACCTCTTGTGGATTTCGGAGAAAGTAGCGGCTAACGTTAATCGAAACGCCGCACGATATGGAAATGCGCGCGATGGGACCTCACCCCGGTGGAACTACCTTCTTGGTGCTCGACCAAAACCGCGCTGCGCCACGGGTTCAGGCTTTGGTGATGCGCGCAAGAGCTTGGCCGGTTTGAGGCCTAAGATGTCGTCACCGTAGCGAGACTTATCCATGTGATCATAGCGAGACTTGATCTTCTGGCGAATTTGATGCCGTTTTACCATGTCAGTCTTCGCTGCTTTGAGCTCTTCGATATTCAAGAACACCGAATCTTGATGGCCGCGCACCGTCAATAGGACACTGAAACGAGGTGCCTCTCCTTCCCGAGCCGTGTAGTCGACTTTTTTATCGATACTGCGGATAATCTCGCGCAGCAAAATCTCTTCTTCCTGGTAAACTCCCTTTCCGAACATGGCCATTTTCTCCTTGCGCCGATATAACGCCAACGCCTTGGAGCAAACAGTTGGCGGCAAGAAAGCAAGATAGTAGTTATTTTACAACAGGCTAGAAATGTACGCTAATACCAGGGGAAGATCAATCCGAGAGTGTGGCTACGAGTAACGGTACTCCCAGTCCTACGCCCTATTTTCTAGTTAGGACTGGGCCGCAGTGTTGATGAAAAGCTCATCCACGGACATTTTTCGGCCGAGCAGCCCTTGCTCTTGGGAATACTGTATCAACATTTCCAGTGCTTTCCGATTCACTTCGCCCAGGCCGTAGATCCAAGGATCTTTGCCCAGAATCTCTTCTTGCTCTTCCAGAAAGTGACGAAACCAAGCGAGCGGCACAATGCGCGGATTTTCCATGCGTTTGTAGGCGGCCCTTTTAGAGTGTTCGAAGGCCTGCATCAAATTGATTGGCACCCAGGGGTACTTTTCGACTACGCCCTGCTTTATCGCTGTTGTGTGCATGATTGGGAAGATTCCGGTGCGTTTGAAGTAGTCCATTTCAAGATCGCGGTAGTTCGGAAAAAGACGACTAACCCTGGGATCCTTGTCCAATATGGGTTGGATTACTTCCGGGTGAATCAAAGCATCAAGCTCTCCCTCCACGAGCATCTTTTCGACGCTTTTACCCGCGGAGATCCGTTGAATATTCAGGTCGGCCGGCGGGGTCCACTCCACTTCTTCTTCGTCCTGCTTAAACCATTGGATCTGCCGGTGACGCACTCCATACTCATGCTCTAAGATACCGCGGATCCACAAATTGGCGGTGGCCTGAAAGTTGCGCAAACCCACCTTTCTGCCCATTAAGTCCGTGGGTTTGGTAATACCCTTTGCTCCGTTGAGAAAGACAAAACCGTGGCGAAAACGGCGGTGAAGGAAAACGGGAATCGCCATAAACGGCAAGCCGGTGTATCTGGCCATCAGAAAATTCGACATGGAAAGCTCGGCGATATCGAATTCCTGGTTTCGAATCATACGCCAATGGCGGATGTCAGAGGTCATGTCCGTGAGCACTGTAAGCTCGATTCCGTCGGGCTTGACCGAACCTTCTTTCAGGGCGCGAACACTTTCATAATCTCCCGTGGCCAAGGTGAGATGAATTTTCTTGCTCATGGCGCCTATCTACCACGCTTGTTGGGCTTTGCCAATGCAACAGTTATAATGATGGATCAGCAGCCGAACGTTTTGTGGCCGTAGAGATTCAAGAGGAGGATTCATGAAGAAAGCGATGAGGTTTGTGATCCTTGGGGTCTTGATGGCGTTGTTTTCCGTTCCCGCGTCCGCGCAACAAAAGGCCCGTATCAATTGGACCGCGGTTACCGGGGCTCAAAGTGGTATGTTTATGGCGCAACAGGAAGGGCTGTTTAAGAAAAATGGGCTGGACGTCGAGTTAATCCATATCCCATCGAGTTCACGAGGCATTCAAGCGATTTTGGCTGGCGAGATTGGGTTTTCTTTTATGGACGGTAACAACGAAGTCCAAGCAGACCTCAAAGGCGCAAACATAGCTCTCATCGCGGGAGCCACTAACCGCCAGGTCTTCTCACTCATGGCAAGGCCGGACATCAAGAGAATCAGTGACCTTAGAGGAAAAAAGATCGGCATTACTCGCATCGGTTCGTCTACACACACATCGGCGCTGTTTGCCTTGGGTTCGGCCGGTCTCAAGCCTGCCGATTATCAAATTCTGCCGTTAATGGAAGTACCGAACATCTTTACCGCATTGGCGGCGGGTCAGATCGATGCGGGTGTGGTTTCGCCCCCGACGAATAGTCGTGCACGGAAGGCAGGATTCAATGAATTGATGAACTTGGCCAAGGAAGGGCCGGAATACGTCTCCGTCGGGGTGGGAACGAGCCGCTCCTATATAAAAGCCAATGAAGATATCGTCAGACGAGTGATCCGGTCTTATGCTGAGGGCGTGCAAATCTTCAAAAGCAATAAGACAGCTGCCTTAAAGATGATCCAGAATCAGCTCAAGGTAAAGGAAGCGGATATCCAGGAAGACACTTACAATCAATTTCGTGAATATTTGGAGTTTCCGCCATACGTTAGCCGCAAGGGAATGGAGGCAGTGATCGCGGATGTGGCCGAGACGAATCCGGCGGCCAAGACAGCTAAGCCGGACGATTTTATCGATATGCGCTTCGTCGGCGAGCTTGAAAAGGAAGGTTTCTTCAGAAAATTCGCGGTGAAATAGTCTCAAACAAACCGGCAAAGCGCACTAAGCTTTGCGCAATTTTTTTGCGCGCCGCACAAAGTAGTCCCACATAGAGCCCAACCGGTGGGGCGTATAGATCTGCTCGTATTTGATTTTCGCCTCCTCGTCGCTGGTCCAGGATGGTTCACCGGACGCCGTGGCTATGAGCTGGATGCGCGCCGCCTTTTCTAAAAAAATGGCGTACAAGGTTGCTACCTCGATGCTTTCCCCGACCACCGTGGAACCGTGATTTTTCATCAGCACGCCGCGGCATTTGCCCAGGCTCTTGGCGACTTCGACGCCTAGCTCGGGGGTTCTTATAAGCGCGGTGGTGTATTCGAAAAGGGGCAGGCCATCGTGAAAAATGTTTCCCTCATGGCTAATGGGCCGGAGCGGCTGCTTGAGCGCACCGAATGCGGTGGCATAGGGCGGATGAGAATGGACCACGCAATTTACATCCGGGCGCGCTTTCATGATCTCAGTGTGAATGAAAACTTCGGAGTGGCGCTCATACTTTCCTTCCAGCTTTTTCCCAGTCCCGATGTCCACCACAATGATATGCTGCGGCCGAATCTCTTCGAAGCCGAAGCTGTGCGGCTTCATAAGAATGCGGTCTTGTCCAGGGATACGCACCGAAACGTGGCCGAGAATATTGTCCCAGTGCCCTTCGTGGGCGAGAATGTTGCAGGAATAGGCCAGGGTTTCTTTCAGTTCCTTGATGCTGGGCATAGCGTTTCTCCGTATCGTCGAGGATCGAAGGTTGAGGATCCAGGATCGATCACCTATTCTCGATCGTCGATCCTCAGTTCTTGTTGGTGCGTAGCCTGAATCTCTGAAT
>Ga0126375_10000013_pt1 | contig 37621 bp, 54 predicted proteins | sample PanSoiMetPlot_14_FD_109577 | JGI IMG/M metagenome (GOLD analysis project Ga0126375, IMG submission 109577) | Tropical forest soil microbial communities from Panama - MetaG Plot_14 | ecosystem: Environmental > Terrestrial > Soil > Tropical forest | place: Panama | collected 2016-02-17 | reverse complement strand
GATCGTCGTGGGCGCCGGCACATGGTCGGCGTGGAGATCAATAAACGCGACGGCCGCCGCGCAGGTTGGGGCATCAAGGCCGCACTGGGGGAGCGTCCGCGCCAGCTCCGTCAGGACTTGGGGCGAAACGACGAGGGTATGCCGCATCAGTAGCCGTTCGACCAGATCGGCCGTGAGGCCCGCGCGGGCTACGACTGCCGCCACCAGGACATTGGTGTCCAGAAACACCCTCATGAGATGGTGCGGAAGACATCCTCATCCGTGACGAGGCCCGCCGCCGACGCTTGCGGCACGGCTATCGCCCGCAGGGCGCGCAGTTCTTCGACCGCCAGTGCCCGCTCGAGCAGATCGCGCGCAACGTCGCTGATGCTCCGACCAGAGGCTTTCGCGAGCTTGACGATCCGCCGTTTGGTCTGAGGGGCAAGGCGTAGATTCAAGGTGCTGTCCATACCCCAGTGTATCACAGCGTGACACAGACCGGATCAGGCTTCCCTGTCCCCGTCGTGCCAGCGGGCTTCCTGATGCCCCTTCGCCGGCCCCAAGGAGTTGAGCCGCCGCGCCTCTTTCGACCGCCACCACGGCCGCGCCGCATCCCAGAGCAGGACCCCCACGACGACGAGCCACGCGAGCCCGACCACACCGATCACGATTCCCCACATCGAGTCTACTCGCCGGTATCGGCCCCACCTTGCATCGCGTCCCACAACGCCCGCCGACGCTGCGCCGCCCGGACGATCGCATCCAGCGACTCGGTATCGATCTCGACGTCGTAGGCGACGCAGACTTTCTTGATCTCCGCCCAGAGCTGATCGCCGGTATGCTCAATCTGCTGCGCGAAGGTCAGCCACGCGATCGCCTGATGGATGGGATCCATCAGGATCCGGCCTCCGGCGTGTACCGGCCCACCATCCGGCACGCATCACAGCGACAGTTCGCGCGGGCCCAGACATACCGCGCCGCATCGCGCACCTTCGCCATGTCGCCGACGATGCGGTAGCCGTCGCAGACATGACAGGTCCGGATCCGCAGGCCCGCACAATGCGGACAGGTCGCACTCGGCAGGTAGGGGAGCGCGACCCACGGCGACGCGGTCCTAGCATCCATCAGCGATCCGTGTCCCGCCGACACGTGCAGCCCGCGCCCGTACAGCACCCGCAGTGCGTCGGCTCAGCCGGCGTGAGCGTTCCCCTCTGCACCGCCGCTGAGCCGACATGCACGCGGACGTCAATGTCGATCCCGCGATCCGGGAGCAGCGGCGGGCGGTGCCCACACGCTGCGAGCAGCAGCGCCGCGACCCCGGCGACCAGGCGGAGCGTCATCGCCATCCCAGCGCCAAGACGGTGAGCGCCGCCGCGACGAGCGCGAGCCGATCCCGCGCCCCCGCGGAGAGATACGCCGCCACGAGGAAGAGCACGAACGCCACGACGTAGAGCGCACTGCCGTAGGGACTCATCGCTCCCCGTTCCTTTCTGCCGCGCTTGACGCACTATACGGATATCGTATAATCGTCACCGTCGCATGCTTCGGTCGTTCGCAGATGCCACGACAGCGGACCTCTTCCACGGGCACAACACCAAAGCCGCGCGGCGGATTCCGCAAGCGTTGTGGCGATCGATTCGGCGCAAGTTGCTCGTGATCGACGCCGCGACGAAACCGACCGACATCGCGGTCACGCCGGGGTACCGGCTCGAGGCGTTGAAAGGGACGGATCGCTACAGCATCCGGGTCAACGACCAGTACCGCCTTACGTTTCGGTTCGAGGGTCAGGACGCGCACGACGTGCGCTGCGAGGACTACCACTGAGGTGCCCCAATGGCGAAGCGCATCACGCCCCCGATTCACCCCGGCGAGATTCTGCTGCAAGAGTTTCTGCAGCAGTACGATCCACCTGTGTCGCAGGTGGACGCCGCGCGCCGGATGCACATGCCCACCGTGCGGCTCAATCAATTTATTCGCGGCAACCGCGGCGTGACGCCGGACACGGCCTTGCGCCTCGCGGATCTGACCGGCACGTCGCCCGAGTTCTGGATGCATCTGCAGACCCGCTACGATCTGACACTTGCGCAGCAAACGCGCGCCGCGCGCCGCGAGCCGAAGATCCGCCCGATCGCGAAGGCAAGCTAAGCGCATCTCAGCCTTGGACAAACAACACGCCCTCGGGATCGAGCGGCGACCAGCCCGCTTCGGGCGCCTGCGTGCCCTGCTGCTGGCATCGCACCATGTAACTCCCGACGATATAGGTGCGGGCGTACTCCGTCGGGCCGCCCGGTTCGTTCCCGGGTTCCACGATCCGCCGGTAGCCGCCGGCATTCGGCGCGTCGGCGGGAAACGCGGTGAGCCCCTCGAGCGCGGCCTGCGCGAGCTGCAGCTCCTGCGTCGTCGGGCGCTCGGCAAACTTCCCGGTCTCGCTGTGAAACGTCGCGCCCGCGCCGAGGATCGCGCACGTCCCGAAATAGGCGCGCCAATCTTTGGTGCTAAAACTGACGTCCTCGAGTTTCGCGGGCTCGTCGCCCACGCAGGGGCAGTGGTGCGCGGGATCCGCCGGCGTGTTCGGCCCGCCGCCGTCGTAGTACTCCATCGCGTCGTGGGCGCGCCGCGGCCAGTCGAACGTGCGCGCCGAGTGAAAGTTCAGGTACGGCCCGAACGCGCGCGACGAGTCTTCGTAGTCGCCCGAAGCGAAGCAGTAGCCGCTGGCCTCGAGCGTCGATCGCAGGGCGCTCGTGTCGATCGCCTTGTGGGTCGTCGGTTCGTTGCCGATTTCGATCAGGAGATTCTCGAAGGCGTAGGGCGCCAGGTCTTCGACGAGCTGCCGCGCCGGATCCACTTGCGCCGGGTCGTCGTCGGTCAGCAACGTGAGCTCGACACAGAATCCCTGATCCGCGAGGCACTGGATATAGCCGACCCACGTTTCAAGCGGCGACCGTCCCCAGGCTTTCTCGCCCCAGTCCGCGACCGGGACGTAGTTCCACGTCCGCACCACATTGAAGCCGGCGTAGTCATTGAGAAATGGCGTGATGTCCTGTCCCTGCTCGAAGAGTTTCGCCAGCTTGAACCCCGACACGCCGCGATAGCGCCACGGCGCCCCACCGCGCGTGAAGATGTGCTGGAGCGTCCCGAAGGTGCCCTGCACATCGGGCGGCCCGCCACCGCTCGTCCCCCACGGCCGCGCCTTCGGCAACGTCAGCGTCACGATCGATCCTCAATCGTCAGGATGTTGCAGGGAATGACCACGTCCTCGTCGCGGCGGTAGAGAATCGAGGCGCCGTCGGGTTGCGTGGTCGCATAGACCGCTTCGTAGCCGCCGTACGTACCGGCCTCGCGCGTCTCGAGCGTCCCGTCCGGTTGAATCGACAGCGTGCGATTGGCCGCGACGTACAGCACATCGAACCCGCCGTCGTCGTGCGGCGTGAGCGTGACTTCTTCCCAGACGCCGCCCTGTTCGCGATCCGCGTAGACCGGAAACTGCGCGTCCGCGTCCATGCCCAGGACCGGCGTCGGATCGACGCCCGTGTAGAAGTGTCCGCATTTCAGGTACACCGCCATCGCGCCTCCTTCCGGCGGTTCAGGGGCCGGTTCGTCGCCACTCGTCACGTGGACGATCCGTTGCTGCCCCGTTTCCGCCGTGCGCCCGATCGCATCTGTCCCCGACAATTTCAGTTCGTAGTCGCCGGCCTCGGCGAAGTGGTAGATGTAGGTGAGCTGATCCGGGGGCGTTGTCGCCGCGGCCCAGTCCGTGGCCCCCTGCGGGCGGTACAGCCACGTCAACGACACGACCGAGCCCTGCGTCACCGCGCCGGTCGCCGTCGCTTCCAGGGGTCCTGTAGCGGCGTAGGCGGTGATCGTGACCGCCGGGGGCGGCCCGGGATCGGGTCCCGGATCGGGCGGTATTGGCTCCGGCGGCGTTGGTGCCGTCGTCGTCAGGTCGATGATGGGAGACGTCACGCCGGGTTCCACGACGACGTTCGTCTGTTCCGCGAGGTCAAGCGCATACACCACGCGCAGGCGCGAGCCGACCGCGACGAGGTCCGGCCGGTTCGCGGCGGCGGCCGGGGCCGTCAATTGGCATCCCAGGAAACTGTTGACTGGATGGCACACGAGACTGCCGTTGTACCCGGCAGCGAGATAGCACACCCACCACACGCCCTGCAGGTTCGCCACGCGCAGGCCGTAGCTTTCCCCTGGCAGGAGCTGCGGGACCGGCAGGCCGACCGCGTGCGGCCCGTCCCATGAGCGCCACACGACATGGCCCGCGTCGAGCACCTGCACGTCCCACGCATTCGTGCCCCACCTCATCACATCCTCATCGCTCGCGGCCGGCTGGAGCACGGTGCCCGCGACGATGAGCCCGCTGTTGTTGTAGGCATGGGCGCGCGTCGCGATGGCGCCATCGGTGCCGATGGTCATGATGGGGTAGGGCGACACCGTGCCGTCATCCAGCATGACGACGCCGGATTGTGTTTCTGTGGTCGCCCACCGCCCACCGCCCGCGACGACCTGGTTGAACCCGAGCGCGGTCTCGCGCAGCAGGCGTTCCGCGCCGGTCGTCTTGTCGATCGCGACGGCCCGCAGCGACCCGATATAGCGGTAGCAGGCGACCTCCTGCGTCGTCAGCCAGTCGCCGCCGCCGCCGGGGCCGACGTTGCAGACGGCGCCGTTCACGATCAACGTGACGGGGGCCTCGACGGTGCCGCCGCCGATGCCCGCCTCGTAATCGCCGAGGGTGTTAAAGCGCGGCATACGTGGTTCTCACACGCGCATGATCCGAATGCCCCACGAGAAGGCCGTGACACTGCCGCCCGAGGTATGCACCTTGATCCCGTACTGCTTGGTCGCCCCTGCCGCCGCAAACGTGATCGCGCCCGAGGATCCGATCGCCCCGGTGTCACTGGCCACCGTGTATTCCGCCAAGGGCGTATTCGGAGCGCCGTCCGTCAGATTCACGAGGCCGACGGTCGCTGTGCCATCCGGTAACGACTTCGCGCACCCTTGCAGGATGTAGGTGCCGGCCATCAGAGACGCACTGTTGAGTGGATAGACGCCCGTCCCCGCGTGCAGCTTGTCGAAGGTCGCCCCCGTGGGATAGCTCGCCGTCGCCACCCCGACGGCCTGATCGCCGCCAAAGACAAAGACCTCCCCCAAACTACTGCCCACGCCCGACGCGCTCGCGCCCGTCGGCGTCACCGGATCGACCGTGCGGACCGTGACGCCCGCCGCGGTCGTGACGACGATCTTGTACAGGACCGCCGGACTGAGATACATCACGAGCCGCCCCGCGGCGTCACACGCCGCCGGATTGGTGAGCGGCACCGACAACGCGCCATCCGCATACGCAGGCGTGCGCGTCGTGGTCCCCGTCACATAGAAATGGATCAGCGCCCCCGGCAACGCGATCCCGGTATCGTCGAGCGCCTGGAACCAGAATTGCGGCGCAATCGTCCCGCTCGCCATCCGCTCAGTACCCGTGACAGAGGACACTGACGACGGTGCCCGCGCCCGGGGCGCCGTAGACCGTGACCTGATTGGTCGTCGTGGACGTGCCGGTAGCCCCGGCCGCCGAGAAGGCGGCCGTACAGATCGGCGGATTGGTCCAGAACTGACTGAATTGGACGACAAGTGGGGCGACCGGCCCGGCGCCGATCGTCACGGCAAACGCATAATCACGCCCGACCAGCGACGGCCCCGCGCCGGCCCCGGACACGATGCCCGGCGATCCCCGCGATGCGTATAGCGTGGTCGTCCCGCCGATCGTCAGATCGCCCGCCGCATTCACGCCCCACCGCGTCACCGCGCTGGTCTGCAGTGCGAGCGTGCCGCTCAGGCTGGCCACCCGCGGGGTGAAGACCGCCGCCGTCGTCACGCCGGACCCGTCCACCACCGTGGCGCCGCCGCCGAGCGACAGCGTGCCCGCCCTGATGCCCCCCGTGCCCGCCGTGCCACCCGCCGTCCCCCCGACCAGCAGACTCGTCAAGCCCGTGTCCGTCGTGACGAGCGTGGAGAAGAGGCCGGGCCGGACCTGTGCCGCCACCGGCACGATCAGCCACGACAGGAGCCAGAAGGACAAGATCAGTCGTTCGCGTCGTGTAAACATCGCCTAAGACCTGCGCAACCGAATGCCCCACGCTTCAGCCGACCCCGCCGAGACTTTGGTCTTGATGCCGTATTGTTTGGGCGCGCCGGCGGCGGCAAAGGTGATCCCGCCGGACAGGTTGACCGCGCCCGTCGGAGTCGAAATGTTAAATTCGGCGAGCGGCGTATTCGGCGCATCGGTCAGATTGACGATCGCGACCGTCAAGACGCCGCCGCCTTGACAGAGGCCCATGCCTTGCAGCCCGTAGGTGCCCGCCGCCATCGCCCCACTATCGATCTCAAAGACCGCGGTGCCGGCATGGAGCTTGTCGAAGGTCGCCCCCAATGGATAGGCCACCCCCGTCACGGGCGAGGTCGGATCGCCCCCAAAGACAAAGACATCCCCGGTCACACTGCCGACCACCCCCGTGCCCGAGCCGATCGTGACGGGCGTGGGGGTGACCGGATCGATGGTCCGGACGATCACCCCGGCCGCCGTCGTGATGACAATCCGATAGGTCACCGTCGCGTTGAGGTACATCACGAGCCGCCCGGCGGCATCACACGCGGCCGGATTACTGAGCACGGTGATGAAATTGCCGTCGGCCCAGGCCGGGGTCGGCGTACTGGTGCCGGTGACGTAGAAGTAGACGAGGGCGCCAGGCAGGGCGACGCCGGTATCGTCGAGGGCTTGGAACCACAGTTGCGGCGCCAGCGTGCCGAGCGGCATGGTAGACTAGGGCTCCCGTCCGCAAAGATAAGGTTGGAGCGCTATGGCCTGGTTAGCAACGCTCGACAGCAAAGCGGCGACGTGGCCCACGGTGATCCGCTGGCCGTATCTCGGCCTCAAGTGGTTGCTCATTCTGCTGGGCGTGTATCTCGTCCTCGGTCTCGCATACGAGCGCAACGGGTTAGGTGCGGGCGTGGTGGTCGCGTGTCTGCTCGCCGGCGCGAAAGGCCTGATCATGGCCTTTGACCGTTCACAACATCCCCCGCAGGCATAGATCGTCACGGCTGATCCGGCGCCCCCGGCAGTTGACTCGCCACCTGTCGGAGGCGATTCGCCCACACCGTTTTGGCGACCGCACTCCCCGCAGGCAGGCGCAACCCCTCCGTGAGCAGCTTGACGCCGCGAGGTGAATACAGCAGCTTGGCGGCCGGATACCCGATCAGATTCGTCGCAAATTCCACGACAGATCGCATCCGCTCCGTACCCGAGGGATTCGGATTTTCCGCAATCTTTTTCGCCAGCCGAAAATAGTTGTCCAGATCGGCGATATACGCCGGATCCTTGAACAGCAACGTTTTCGTTTGCGGTCCCATCATCCGCCACGTTTTTTCCATCGCGGGCGCACGCGCCAGATCAAACGTGCCGGCCTGCGTGGCCTGCCCGATCAAGTCGCCGAGAAACGCGCGGGCTATCTGCGGCGCAGCATCCGGTGCCTGCGTCACCACCTGCTGGAGTTGCCGAAACGCCGAATCGCCCGGTGCCACGAGCCGCTTGTACGCGCCGACGCCTTCGATCTGCCCCGCTTGCCCTTCCAGCCGTCCTAACACCTTCGCCGCGCCGTATTTCTCGATCGTCGCCTTGCGCCCCGCCTCGAGCGCCTGGACGACATCCGGCCCGGCTTTCGTCGCGGTCGCCCGCACCTGCGCGTCCAAACTCTTCACGGCCTGCGCGACTGCGCCTTGTCCGACCGTACGCAGATCCGGATTGTCGGCCCGCGCGAACGATTTCAACTCACTCAGGACCGCATCGACATCCGTGAGCGGCGCATAGTCGGGTGCCCGCATGATCTGATCGAGCGCATTAAAGGCTTCCGCTTTACCGCCCACCATCATCGCCGGCGCTAACTCCCGCTCACGCGCCAATCGGTCATAAATCGGCTGCAGTTGCGGCTTGACCGTGCGGAGATCCACCGGCAGCGCTTGGACTTCTTCCGTGCGCGGCACCCACCACTTCGCCCCCGGCCGCGCGTCGCTAATCGACAGGGCCTCTTCAATCGTCGGGTGCGGCGTCGCCGGCGTCGGGCCGGCGCGGCCGATCTCGTCGAGCACGTCCACCAGATCGTTTTCGTCGTGAATGACCGTGCGCCACCGCGGATCCTGCCGGAGCTGTTCGGTCATGTCATCAAGGCCGAGCCCTTGCGTCCGGAACGGCGACGCGCCGCCCTTTTGCCCCCACCCCGACTTGGCGCCGAAACTTTCCACGATGGATTCAAAATCGCCGCGCAACTTCGTGCCCGTTGCCAGATCCTTCGTGAACGGTCGCAACCCGCCGAGCTCGCGGATCGATTTCAGCAGAGCCTCCGGCCCGTAGTCGGCCTGCGTCTGCGCCTGCTCCTCGAGCGCCGTCATGCCGGACGACAAGGACTGATCGAACCGGGTGCGCAACGCCTGCTTACTTCCGCGGTACCCGCTGGCCTGCGCGTCCTGATACGCCGCTTCGAAGACCTCGTCCGGCGTCGGATTGCGTTTGAAGGTAAACCGCGTGGACGCGCCCGGCGGCGCGGCTTCCGGCGCCCGCGTCGTGACCGTTTCCTGGAATTGCTGCGCGAGATTGCGGAGCCGATCGTACGCCGTCGTCGCTTGCACGTTTTTCGCGTGCACGACATCCCGCACCGCTTGCTGTGTCGCTTCACCGGCTTGCAGCGGCGTGACGGCCGCACCCGGCAGGCCCGTGACGGAATCGAGATTCGCGGCGCCCGCGAGTTGCTCTCCAACCGTCTCCAGAGCTTCCCTCTGCGCCCGCACCACCGGCTCCGCCACCCGTCCGCCCGCCACGGTCGACGCGGCCTTTTTTTGTAAGAGCGCGAGCACATCAGACCCAGTCGCGGTCGCCGCGTCGATCGGAATCCCCATCCGTTGGCCAAAGGCCACCGCTTCAGCCGCCACGGGATTCAGATTGCGATAGAGCCCACGCGCCAGCGGGCCCGCGACCGTTCGCACGCCTGCACCCACCGCCGATCCGACATACGGCGCCACCGCGCCCATCACCGCCGCCGAGGTTGGATCGGCCCCTTGCGCGACGGCCGTCCCTGCGCTCGCGGCCGCTTCCGTCGCGGCGCGCGGCAGCACTTTCGCCGCCGCCTTGACGATCGCGGGCGTCGCCTCCGCGATCTGGGGAGCCCGAGCGAGATATGGCGCGGCCTTGCCGGCCAGATAGACCGCGCCCCGCTCCGCCGGCCCCGACGGTAAGAGAAACTCCGCGCCTTGTTCGCCGAGATACCCAATCTGCTGCGCGGTCCCCTGCGGGCGTGTCGCCTGTTCGGCTTCCGTGAACGCCGCTTGCGAGAGGCCCGGCACGCCGTAGAGCGCATCCAACCCTTCCCGGAACCCCGGTATTTTGTGGACCAACGATCCGAGCGTGGTTGCCGTATGTCCAAGACCTTTCAACATCCCCACGGCGCCGTTGCCCACGGACTGCTGCGTCTCGGGATCCCCGTACGGTAAGAGCACTTTGCCCAGGACAGCCGCCACATCGATCCCTGAGGTCGCCGCCGGCGCGGTCGCAGAGACAGGCGTCCACCCCGGCGCCTCCGACGTCGTCGGTGCCGCTTGCACGAGCGTCCAGCCCGGCGCCGACTGCGGCATCTAGCCTCCACTCCCGATCAGCGTCCAGCCCGGCGGCAACGCCGTGCCGGCGGGCGCTTCGTGAATATTGCCCTGCGGATCGCGGGCCCGGATGATGCCGGGTTTCGCTGGAGGTCCGGCCGGTGCCGTCACGGGCGCCGTCGTTTGCGTCTGATCTGGCACCTGCCCGCCCATGCGTTGCGTAATCTTATCAATCGTGAAATCGTAACCTTGCCGCGTCAACGCCATTTCACGCGACATCAGATCCAGTGCCCCATTGAGCGTGCCATCGCCCATCTTCCCAGAGAGCATCTTTTGGGCGGCGAGCCGCGCACTGTCACTGGACCCTGCGGCCGATCCCGTCGAGCCTTCCACGATTTTCGCGTATTCATTGCTAAACGTGCTGATCGCATTCAGCAAGAGCGTCGCATCTTTGTCGCCTGTGATCTCTGTCTTGCCCGCCAAGATCGCGGCATTGAGGATCGGGAACTTGGTCCGGCCGACTTTCGCGGAGAGTTCGCGCACGATGTCCGCTTGCCCGAGCGCTTTCTGTTCAAACGCCTCGGCCGACGTTGCCAGCTTCTGAATATTCGCGAGCGATTTGCTATCGGCTTTGAACGCAGCCTGTCGTTGGATCGCCGCAGCCGGCGTCTGACCGAGCAACTTCGCCTGCTTCGCCGCGGCATTGACGATCGCCGCGCGATCGATGCCGCTCCGCTGGCCAATAGCCGGAATCCGACCAGTCAGCCGGTACTCGGTGGCACCGTATTCGATGCCTTCGGGATCTAACAACCCGCCTTGTGCATTCGCGCCAACGTTCACCACCGGCCTTTTGCGATTCGCGTCTTCGTTCTGGTACTGCGTGTAGGAGCCCGTGTAGCCCTGGGCGACGGCGTATTCGTACTCCTGCACGGAGGGCGGTTTTGTCACACGCTCCGGCGCCGTGTAGAGCGCGGTCTGTGTCGCCGGATCAAACAGCGTTGACCCCGCCGCGACCGAGACCGGCCCCCGTTCGGCGGCTTTCTGCTGCTGCGCCTGGTAGTAGGGCGCCGCCGCCCGTTGCTGCTCGAGAAACGTCGTGATCTGCGCTGGGGATGCGCCCTGCAGGCGTTGCCCGAGCGCCTGCACCTGCGCCGCCTCACTGGGAAACTGTTCCGCATAGAGCGCCAGCGCGGTCTGCAAGGCTTCCGGTGTCCCGCCGTGCTGGAGGACGCCTTCCGCCATGTGCCCAATGTGATCAAGCCGCGCGTTATTCAGCTTCTGATTGAGGTCATCGATCTCCAGCTTGCTCTTGCGGCTTTTGTCGAAAAACTCCCGCAGCGAGGGCACCGAGGCCGGACTATTCGCCAGTGCCCACGTCATCGTGGCGTCTTCGACACCGCCCCCTTGCCGGATGGCCTGTTCGGTCCCGCGTGCAATGTCGGCTTGCCGTTGCGCGTTGATCAGCTGCTGTTGCCGCAGATCGGCTTGCGCGCGACGTTCTTCCTCGAGCGCCGCGGCTTGCTGTTGCTGCAGCCGTTGTTGCTGCGCGAGTTGCAACGCCTGCAGAAACGCCCCGCCGATGTTGGGCGTCTGGACCGAGAGCGGAATGCTAGGGTCGATCGCCACGGGTTAGATCCAGACCTGCTCATCCACCGGCGCCTGATACCCGCCCGGTCGGCGAAAATACTGGCCTGCGTAGTACCCCGCCATGCCGGCCATGTTCTGGTAGGCTTGATTCCACGCGTTCGCGGATCCGACGCGCCCCGCCGCGCCGGCATTCCCCGCGCCGGTCAGCAAGTTGCCCGCGGCATTCCCGTAGCCGCTCGCGGCATTGAAGCCAAGCAATGCGCGCTGATAGTCCTGATTGAACGCCGTATCGCGCACATCGCGATAGACCCCGTAATTGGTGTTGAAGGTATTGAGCGCCTGGTTGTACTGCTGGCCCTGTTGCGCGAGCCCCAATTGCCCCTGCGCCACGCCGAGATTGCCGAGCCCCAATTCGCGGTTGATGTCCGCGTTGTAGTACCCCAAGCCGATGTTGCCGAGGCCCAGTTGCCGGGTGATGTCGGCGTTGTAGTAGCCGAGGCCGAGTTGCCCTTGCCCGAGCGCCGCTTGCGTATTGGCGTTGAAGACGTTGACCGCATTGCCGGCCCGCGCACTCTCGACGCCGAGGAGGTTTTGCGCGTAGTTCTGCGCGGCGGCGGCGCGTTGCGCTTCGTTGAATTGCGCCGCGGCCTGCGAGAATTGATTGGTCAGGCCATACGCCTGCGCCTGCGCGGCGTTATTGGCTTGCGCGGTCGCGAGCGCTTGTTGAAAGGCGTCCTGGTATTCGCCGAACCGGCGGCCGTAGACGTTCTGGTACTGCTGCGCGGCGGCTTGCTGGTTGTAATCGCTCAGCGCCTGCGCCTGTCCGGCCCCGCGCAGACCACTCGCCGCAAAGCGATTGCCGAGCGCGCCTTGCCCTTGGGCGAGCGCAAACTGATAGCCCGGATCCGCGGCGGCTTCGGCGGCCGTCGGCGCGACAAACGCCCCCCGCTCCGCGAGGATCTGCGCGACGAGCGGATCGGGTGCGGCGATCGCCGTCGGTGTGTATTGCGTCGGCGTGGTAAAGGCCGTGGGATCCAGGCGCCCGATCCCGCCCATGCCGGGCACGCCCCCGCCACCGCTACCGCCGCCGCCGCCGACAAACGCACTGCTGTAGCCCGCGGGCGGGAGGCCACCGCCCCCACTCCCCGGCGCCCCGCCCCCGCCGCCCCCATCCACGCCGCCCCAGCCGGCCGATCCTTTGCCCGACCGCGCGCCGATCAGCATGTCGATCTGCTCGCCGAACGGTGTCAGGACCGTGCCGTTGGCCGAGACAATCCGCCCGCCGTGCTGGCTGACGAAGTTCTGCAGATCCTGCATCGTCGTCGCGCCGGACGACTGCCAGGCATCGCGGTACTGTTCGCGGGTCAAGCCGCTACTGGTGCGCCCTTCGTGGCCGACCTGTTGCGTGGGATCGAACGGCGCCGGTGCCGGCGGGGGTGGAGGCGCAGGAGCGGGGGCGTCCGTGGGATCGGCTTCATAGCGCCCCGGCTCGACCTGCGTAGTCGCTTGCGGGAGCGGGATGCGCCGCGGCGTGGATCGGCTCGCCATGACGGGTCAGCGCAGGTACGGCGGGAGCGCCGCGGGATTGAAGGCCATCGCATACGGGCCGGCCGGATTCGGGCCGCCCATCATGGCCGGGACGGGTGCCCCAATCCGCGGTCCCGCCCCCACACCGACGCGCGGGACTGCGGTCGTCGGCGGCACGTAGCCGTATCCCTGCGGCGGAATATTGACGCCCGGCGGGAGGGCGTAGGGTTGCGGCAGGACATCCGGCATCGGCCCCGGCACATACGCTTGGTACCCCGTCGAGCCGCCTGGCCCGGTAAAGGCTTGCGTGTAGGGTTGGGCGAGGGCCGGCCCCATCAGGCGTTGCGCGGCGAGTTGCCCGACTTGCAGATAGGGCGCATAGACCGCCTGTGCGGTTTCGAGCGCGCGATTCGTCGCCTCCTGTTGGATCTTCGCCGCGTCTTTCGCGGCGTCACTCGACTTCTTCGCGCCGATCAGATTCAGCGCCGTCGAAGTCCCGCCGAGCAAGAGCGGCACGAGCAGACTGGCCGGCATCACGCGCCTCCGTCGTGTGTCTCGGAGGGATGCGGCGCCCACCGATCGAGCGCCGTGACCTCGAGCACAAAATGTTCGACCGGCAGCGGCACCGCACCGAGCTTGAAGAGCAACGACGCGACATGATCGCTATCCGCCGCGGTCATCACGCGCACGGCGCCGAGCTCCCCGAGCGCCCGGTGCATCATCCCCAACAGGCGCCGCAGGACCGCCGGATTGCCCCGCTGATCCTCCGCCACGGAGCACCCCTCGAGATGCACCACGCGGAAGGCCATCCACGACGCCACGATCCGGCCGTCGTCATCTTCGACCACCACGACGCGCGCCTCGTCCGGAATGACATCGCGCAAGGCTGACAGATAGGTGTCGGCCAAGCGGGCGTATTCGGTGCGCGGCAAGATGCGTGCGGTCACTTACTCACCCAGCCGGCCGCGGTGCCCCCGCCCGATTCCTTGACCCAGAGCGTGGGCGCCCCATCCAGCCGTCGATAGAGCGTGCCGACATCAGCCACAATGACGCCTGCGGGCGAGCCGTTGCCTTGCAGCAGGCCCAGGTTCAAGCGATCGACGACACCCTTGAGCGTCACCCCGTGCGCTTCATTCAGGTACTGCGGCGGGAGCGGGACGGCGGGCGGATTGAGGGCCATGATCTAGGCCGCCACCGTAAAGGCCGCTCCGACGAGCCGCCAGGGATTGGGATCGGTCACCACAATTTCCACGACCCCGAGGCCATCGCGGACACGCCCGAGCCGTTGCCACATGACGCGCGTCCAGTAGGCGCCCATCGCGCCCGCCGTCGTCTGCTTGTCATTGCCCCAGGTCTTGCCCCCGTCCCGACTGATCCGCAGAATGAGTTGCGGATCGACACCCTGCCCGCTCACGGTCCCGATGCCGACATCGAGCAGCAACTCCAGATCGTGCAGCTTGATCCATTGCGTGCCCTCGAGGAGTCGCGGCAAGGGCACGCGCCGGACCCGTCGACAGGCCGCACCGCTGGCATCCGTGCAGGTGGCGCCATCCCAGCGGTAGAGCGTGCCGGTCGCGCGGTCGCCCACGATCGGTTGCCCGAACGCGAAACAGTGGGTCTGTGCCCGCGCACATTCCCACTCCGAGGTCAAGACGTTCCAGTAGGAGGGCTGGAACCATTCGCCGGTATCCATCGTCACGGCCCAGGACTGATCCTCCTGCGGGAAACTCAGCTGATAGATCCAGCGGCCCTGCCACTGATACGCCATCCCCACGCCGTCGCGGATCGTGGTGTACTGATCGAGCGCGTACTCGACGGCGGCCTGACTCACTTTCGTCGGCGGGCCAAACCCGTTCGCGGCGACGATCGTGCGCGCCCCGTGCGCATGTTCGCTCAGCCACACCGGGATCCCGTTGACATTGACGGCCGACCACACCGCGGCAATGCCCTGCGGGATCAAGGCATCGGGGACGAGCGCAAAGGGAAAGGGAAACGTGGCCGCGTCGTAGAGCACGCTCGACGTTTCCGAGCCGAAGAGCCAGATCCGTTTGCCGACTGTCAGGCCGGAGATCCAGCGGTCCGGCGCATCGTTGCGCTGCGCGACTTGCAACGGATCCCACGTCAAGCCGTCGAGCAGATCGGACAGGTGGAACGTCGAGGCGTCATCGAGCGTCCAGAAGTAGCCGTCCAGATACCCGCCCGTCACGAGCCCGGTCCCCGCCGCCGGCACGGGCGTCAACACGTTCGTCAAGAGGTCGTAGCTGTAGAACGTGCCGCCCGAGATGATCCCCAATTGGTTCGCCGCATCGCCCCCCGAACAGATCACCGCCGGCAGCAGATCGTTCGTGACGGCGCCGCGATTCGTCAGCGTGGCTCCGGCCGTCACATCGGAGGGCGTGATCAGCGTCGCTTCGTAGAAGACCGCGCCCACGACGGCAAAGCAGCGGCCGTCCTGCGCAAAGAGCGCGCGGATCGGTGAGTCACTGACCGTCGCCCAGGTGACATAGCCGGGCGTCGGATGGAGAAACCGTTGCGCGACCGCGCCCGGACTCTCGACCGTCTGCGGGATCCAATTGCGGGTTTCTTCCGTATCCGCGCGATACGCCGCGGCGGTGTAGGAGGGGCCGATGAGCGTGGGGAAGTTCACTTACATCACCCGTCCGGCGACCGTGCCCGTGTAGATATTGGCGCGCCCCGCCGATCCGGCAAACATCGGATCGATCAGGAGTTCGCGGATCCGTTCGTTCTTCGCAAAGACATCGGATCGCACGGCTTGATAGATGGCTTCTTTCTCGCCGTCCCAGCCCGTGAACCCCGAGGCCGAGAGTTCCCGTGCGAGGCCGTAGGTCAGGAACTTGCGGTAGCCTGGCGGAAAGGTCACATCGACGCCCGAGGCCATTTCCACGAGCGCTTGCGGCGTGTAGAGCACGATCGACACGGTTTGAGTCGGGATGGGGTAGGGCGAGATCCGCGCGAGACCCGCGATCCAGCCGTGGTCGTAGTAGATGCCCTGCGGGTAACTGGACGTCGCCGCTTTCTGCGGAATGAGTTCCCATTCCTGATCGGTGAAGACACTGATCGGGGTCTCCGTGTTCGTCGGCGTGGTGCTGATGACGAGATTCGCGTGGTCGATGTCCACCGGCCGGACGATATTGATCGTCCCGCCCGTGCCGATCGTGTAACTCGGCGTACTGGCGGAGAGCGGCACGACGGTCCGGAGCAAGTAATAGACGCTGAAGTCTTGGAGGGCGAGGGAATCGATCCAGTCGTTGCCGGTGTCAAGCGCGGATTGCGCGGTATCGGCGTCCAAGGTGTCGGTCGGATCGAGGGCGCCGAGTTTGACGAGGGCGGCACGGATCCAGGCATTCCCGGTCATGGCGGCTCAGTAGGCGAAGCAGGAGACGCGGAGGATGGACGAGGCGGCCCACGCGGTGGCGGCCCCGGCGGAGTTCTGGGATTCGACCGTGGCGGTCGTGGTCGTACTGGCCGTGATGTAGGTGCGCAGGCCGGTATGGCCGGAGGCGGCGGTAATGTCCGTCACATGACAATTCCAGCCTGTTGTGGCCGTTGCCAAGCCAATGACGCCAGCCGTCGCGGTGCCCCCTGTGCCCACGTTGATCGTGAAGGCAGACGATCCATTCGGTGTCGGAATACTGGGCGATGTGCCGAAGCCAGAGGAAATCGTGGGTGACACGTCAGTGGCCCACATATTACTGGCCCCAAATCGCCCATACATGACTGCCGTCCCCGAATCATCTGCACTCCGGATCTGCATCCCCGATCCAAGCTGTTTCAGCGCCGGGAAGCTACTGGTGGTCCCCCCCAATTGGAGCATGGGCGTGGTGCCGGTGAGGGTGAGTTTGCCGGCGGCACCGCCACGCGTGAGCGTCGTATCATTGGCGAGCAGATAGCCGGCCGAACTCCACCCGACCTGACCCGTGGAGGGCAGGTTGACGATGCCATTAAGATACAAACCGCCCACGTTGAAGAGCGCTCGTTGCACCCCGCCGACCGTCAGGCCGATCCCGCTATTGCCGGTATCGTTGAACAGTCCGCGATCCTGATTGTTGGTAAAACTGAGACTTGGCGCGCCATTCGTCCCATCCGGCAGCAGCACCGGCCCCGTAAACGTCCCCCCGCCTCCCGCGACCTGCACATCCAAGTAACACCCATTCCCATTCTGCGTACACGTCACGGGCGTACTGATCCCGCTATTCAAGTTACTCGTGAGCGTGGCAAACAGCCGCGCCGCCGCCTGCGCCTTGACCACGCTGTACACGGTCCCCACCGTGACGACGAGGAGCAGTCCTAACCCGATCAGCCGCAGTCGTTCTCGCATGTCAGTGGGCTTGCACTTGGAGATAACAGCCGGTGCCATTCGCCGTACAGAGAATCGGCGTCGATCGCCCGCTCGCCAGTTGACTCGTCAACGACGCAAACATCCGCTGCGCCGCCTGCGCGGAGACCGGACTAGAGAGCAGTGCGCCGACCAAGATCCCCACGAGCAACCATGTCACCCGCGTGAGCGTCAACGGCGACGCCGGACGGATCATGGCTCGACCTTCCGCGGCCGTCCCGGTCGCCGTCTCGCAGGCACTTCGACGAGATGCCCCTCCGACTCCGCGTCGATCGCGTCCCGCTCTGCCAGCGCGTCAGAGGAGAGCCGCCGGTCATCCCACGCACTCTCCGCCGCGGCCTGCGCAATCGCCTGTTGCCGGGCTTCGTCCTGCAGCACCGCCGCCTGGGGCGAGTTCGCCCACAGTCCCGACTCCAGACACGCGCGCTCTTCGGCCGCATCCGCCACGATGCGACAGGCGTCCTGTTTCCGCCGTTCCGCCCGTTTGATCAGATCATCGCGGGTGCCGGGTTCATCGCGCCGTTCGCGGAACTTGTGCGCCGCGTCGAACGCCCCGCACGCCGGGACATAGTCCGCGGTGAACAGCATCTTCGGATATTCGCGGTAGACGTAGGGCGGGAGGGTCTGCAGGACTTTCTCGTAGGTGCCGCCCGGCGCCCACGGCGCGTTTTTCTCGTGGTGCAGGCGCGCGCCCTCATCCATCGCATCCTGCGCGGCTTGCAGGTGCGATTTCTGGATCGCGGTCGTCAGCGCCCGCAAGTCTTCCGCACTGAGCGTCGAGAGGTCGAGCGCCATCACTTACTCCCTTTGGTCGCGGCGGCTTGCGCGTCGGCCTGCGAAGCATAGGTGAAGCCCTCTTTCTTCGCCTCCGCTTCCTCGTCCGGCCCCGCCACGACTTTGCTCTGGACTTCGGGCGGCGGCGGCGGATCGACCGGCACGTCGGGTTGTTTCGCGCTGAACACCATCTTCGGATAGTCCGGCGCCAGCGCCCGGCGCAGTTTCGCCCGCGCCTCCTCGAGCTGTTTCTCCAGATCCGCGATCTGCGCCTCAAGCTTGGCCACGTCGTCGGCTTTGTCCTTCTCGCTGCCGCTCGCCGGGGCTTTCTCGTGTTTCGTCGTCTCAGCGGTTGCCATCGCACTTACTCCTTACGGGCCGCAATCGCCGCGGCCGGGCTCTCGAATGTCCACCCGAGCGCTGCCGCTTCCGCGGCTTCCGCCGCATCGTCCACCGTCACGGGCGCGACCGGATCCACGCGGGCGCCGTGGTTCGCGTGAAACACCATCTTCGGAAATTCCAGCCCCTTCGGCACGGACCCCGGATCGGGTGTTTTGAGGTCAAACGGTTGCGCGGGATACGGCCCGACGAGCGCGCCGCCGGGCGTGGCGGGAATCGGTGCCCGGCGCAGATCCGTCTGCCCGTTGGCGTGCTGCCGGGCAAATTCCGCGCGATCCCGCGTCGGCCGCGGCGGCGTGACAGGCTCAGCCATCTGCGGTTCCTTTCGCACGACCGACCGCCGGCGGCGCGTCGGCGGGTTCCCCTTGCGGCGCCGACGCGCCGGCGACGGCGGTTTACGCGACCCCGACCCCGGCGACCGTGGCCGCGCCGGCGACGAGCGAGACATTGACCCAGAACCCGCCCGCGGCGACCAGATCGATCCCTTGCCCTTGCGTGGCACGGAACGTGATCACCGTCGCGCCGGCGCCGAGGTTGCCCAGGCCGGTCGAGTAGGTCACCGTATGCGCGGCTTTGCCGTTGCCGATGATCGTCAGCCGCGAGCCGTCCTGCTCGACCGAGGGATTCGCCAAGGTCATCGCCAAGAGCGTCGTGCCGTTGAGGACCGCGACCATATCGCCGCCGATCCGCGGCAGGGTAATCGCGCCCGCGGCGGAATAGGACAACCGATCCCGCGTCGGGGCCGCCACGACGGCCGCCATCGACGGCGACCCCGCGGACGGTTGCGTCCAGTCAGCCGGCACGAGGTTACTGGCTGTGGCCCCGATCCGGACCTGCGCCGAGGCCACATGCGCGCCCTGCGCCGTCCCTTCCTGCCCGCGCAGGACATTGAGCGGCGTCGTGGCGGCACTGGGAATCGGCGCCAGGACTTTCATCACTTCGTTGTCGATGCCGATCAGACAGCCCACGGTCACGTTCGTGATCGCGGCGATCGTCACGGTGGTGTCATTGGTCGCGACGGCCGATGAGAGAGTTGTTAGTGTGAACGCCATGACTGTGTAACTCCTCTCCTCTCAGCTGCACACGCGGACAGCGAATTCCGGTCTTACCGTTTTGAACCCATAGATCACGTCTGACCTCGATGGGTGTTGGTCGGTCATGATGTCGGAGTCCTGCCAGAACCGGAGACTCAGGCCCACGCCCGGCATCCGGACCCGTTTCGATTCGCCGCTACTCGGCATCTCGAGATCCGCCGACGCCATCACGAACGCATCCGGCGCATACCCGAGCCCCTGCGGCGTGACGGTATTGGCGGTCCCGAAGATCGTCAGCGGCGCATTGAGCGCGGGACTCGAATCCACGGTCTGATAGGCCCCCGTCGTGATGATCGGGGGATAGATCGGAATCGTCGCGAGCCCGCTGGCATCACTCGCCGTATCCGCCGTCACAACGAATTGCTGCAGCGCCGTCGTCGAGCGGTAGTTTTGCATGTTGACCGAGAAGACGTTCTGGATCGTGAAGACGTCGCCTTTCTTCAGCCGATTGGCCGCCGCGAGGGACCAGCCGCTCGTCGCCAGGGACGATCCGGTCTGCCCCGCACTTGAGACTTGCGGTGCCCCGCCAAGCGGGCCGACCGTGTGCGTCGCGATGTTGGCATCTTCCGCCCACTCGTCCCACGACAAGGCGGGTCCGCTGAACATCGCCTCGCGCCAGACGTCCGAGAGATCGGTTTGCGGGTTGAACATGTTCGCCATGTTCGCATTCGCAATCACCGGCCGCATGAGCGGCCCGATCAGCATCCGGTACGGCCCGCCCGATCCGCCACTGATCGCGGTAATCGCCGCCCGCGCGTTCATGTAAATCAGATTCGTCGACGGAATCACGCCGGGCGTCCCCTGCACGAGAAAGACGTCCTGATACAGCCGCGAGAGCCCGTCTGAATCCATCGTGTTGGCGAGCTGATAGGCAATCGGCGTGACATAGCGATCGGTCACGTCCTGCACTTCGAGGGTCGCCGAAAACGACGACATCCCGTAGCCCACCTGCGCCTGATCCGTGATGGTGATGAAGACGACGACATCGGTCAGGGCTTGCACCTGAAGCGCTTGCCCTTTGGCCGCCTGGAAGCGCTGCGGGAGCCGGACGCCCACCGTGGCGCCGACTTTCGTCCCGCTGACTTTGAAATCGTCGGAGAGTTTGCGGGTAATCGACTGGACAAACGGGGTTTTATTCGCCGCGACACGGAGTTGTTCCCGCGCAATCCATGTCGGGGTAATGAGCGTATTCGGCATACCGCCGACCTCGCGTCAGGTCAAGCGCGGCGCCGGCGGGATCGAGCCTGCTGGTCGTAATACAGCCGATGTTCTTCATCGGAGGCATCGTCGCCAGGCGGGCCGCCGGTCGCTGCAGGCTGGCCCACGACTGGCTTGACCGGGGGTTTCGCCTTGGACACAGGGGCCGCATGGGCTGGCGAGCCAGGGGGTGCACCATCCACACGGGCGTAGAGACTGCCCAACAGCCGCGACGCCTGCGGCAGGGTTGTCACCTGCGCCAAGGCGTCATACGCCGCATCATCCGTCGCCAGGAGGTACGCGAGCTCGTGGCCCTTCTCCGGGTCACTCAGGATCGCATCCGCCATGAACGGCGTGAATTGGCGCCCGCGTTCGACAAATCTCGACATGGTGGCATCAAAATCAGCATGGCTCTCGCGTCCGCGAAGATTGGAGGTGTGCACGGTATCGGCGAAGCCACGTTGCTGTTGCGCGGCAAGTGATGCCTTCTCCCGCGCCGACAGTTTCCAGTCCGAAAGCGCGTCGGTATGGGCTTCGACCGCGCTCTCGTAATCCTCGTAGGTCGCGCCAATCTGCGCGACAAAATCCTTGAGTTTCGGCCGCCCGTCGGGCGCCGGCGTCTTCGACGCGGTTTGCGCCTGGCGGATCGCGGCTAATTCCTGCTCGAGCCGTTCGGCGCGGCGGCGCTCTTCGTGTTTTTCCCAGTTCGCGCGATCGAGCCGGGTTTGGAGGTCGCGCCGACGCTGGCGCAGGGTTTTGCCGGCTTCACTCGCGGGATCGGGTTCGGCGTCGTCGTCGTCCGCAGGGGGAGGAGGCGTCGGCGGCGCGGCCGGTTGCTCTGGCGTCGTCGGGGGCGGCGGTGACGGCACCGACGACGGGGGTTTCGGCGTGGCCGCCGACGGGAGCGACAACGACGCGGCGAGATCGTCGGCCGTGCCGCTCGAGCTCTCGACCGTCACCCCATCGACTGTCGTGCTCACTGCCATGACTTATTCGCCCGGTTGAGGCGGTGGAGCCGTTGTAGCAAGAATTGCCTCACGATGCAAATTACTGGCGCCTTCGGCCGCCCCGAGCGCGGCGTCGTGCAGGTGCTGGTGCGCTTGGCGCCGGGTGTCCGCCGCTTCGCTGTAGACCGTTTGCGCCAGATCCGCTTGCGCCTTGCCCGCGGCGATATTCGTATCCGCCATCGCCTTCAGCCGGGTCATCTCGAGCTGGAGTTGGGCAATCAGCCGCTTGGTTTCTTCCTGCGCGGCGGCTATCTGCTGCTTGGTTTGGGCGTCGAGCTGCGCCGCCTGGAGTTTCGCCTGCGCGTCGAGTTGCGCCTGTTGGAGTTTCGCCTGGTTCTGATCCGCGAGCGGGCCGAGCTGCTGGAGTTGCTGTTGTAACTGCGCGTTTTGCTGCTGGAGCATCGCCGTGCTCTGCTGTTGTTGCGCGGGATCCTGCAACGGCGGCGGCAGCATCTTTTTCAGCCGTTCGCTGATCTCCTGTGCGCCCGGCCAGTCTTGGTACTTGAAATACAAATCGCCAATGAGCTGGAGTAACTGCGGTTCGGCCTGGAGCAGCGCGCCCATCGCTTCCGAGGCTTCCGTCGCGGCGGTCGCCTGCGTTTTCCCAATCGTGACCGCCGAGGTATAGACCCCTTCCGCGAGATTGATCTGCGACACGTCCTCGAGCGCCGCGCCCGGCGGCAGCAGCGGCCCCTGCGGCCCTTGCGGCAGGGCAATCGGTTGCCCGTTTGGTCCCGGTACCGACGGCGCATTGACGACGACCGAGGACCGCTGATTGTCGAGCCCGAGCAGCGGCACGAGCCGCCCCGGCCGGTCGTAGACTTTCGGAATGAGATCCAGCACGACTTTGGCTTCATACGTCATGCTGATCTGCGCGAGGTTGTCCAGATAGCCCGAATTGCCCGTCTCCGTCTGCGCCTGCAGCGCCTTGAGGGCCACGCCCGACCGTTCGCCGCGTGACAGATTGCCGCGCGAGGGATCGAAAAACCCGGTCGTCGCATTCAGGTTCGCATCCATCTCACGGATGCCCATCGCAATCGCCTGGATCGGCGGCTCCCCGAAGACCCGTGTCGGCGGCGGCAAGAGATTGCCGCCTTCACTCTGCGCCTTGTAGGGGAGATACGGGAAGTTGCGCAGGTTACTCTGGTCCCACCAGGTCTTGAACGGGCCGATCTGTTCGGTCGTGGCGAGCCACGGCGATTTCGGCGCGAGCGCGACCGTTTCGATAAACGCCGAGGTCAAGGCGTTGTAGGCCCGCTGCGAATCCTTGGCGGGAGCCACCAGGCCTTCCCAGATCCGCTCGCCGTCCAGGTTTTCTTCGTTCGCCACGACCGGGATCAGCGGAATGTAAATCCCATCCCATTCGATTTCGTCGTAGATCTCTTTCGCGTTCAGCTTGCAGCAGTAGACCTTCCGATCGCGGATGTCGCGGGTCTGATAGCCGGGCTCCTCGACATCTTCGCCGGACGTCAGGGTCTCCGGGTCGCCGTACTCGCACCGCCAGTACTCGACCTCGAGGATCGCATCACAGCGGCCGTTGTCGCCAAAGCGCACCCAGCCAGGCGCCTGCGCCCCAATCAGCGAGAAATCCGCATCATCGGACGCGAGCTCCGAGTCCGGATGATCCACGCCGTAGCGATCGCGCGGCACCCACGCCTTGACAAACGCCCATTCCATGTCGCACCAGTCGGGCTCTTGGGCGTAGGGATCGAGTAATACGCCCGCCTGATTCAAGATCCGCGAGATCCGGATGTCCTGATCGAACCGCGCCGGGTCAGTCGGATCGGGCGTCCGATGCGCATAGACCTTCTCGACCCGGTAACAGCCCCGCCCGCACTTCAAGGCCCGCGAGTACGCCCAGAACCGCGCGATCTGATCGGCGCGACTCTCCACCTGGATATGGCGGTAGATGCCCTGGAGCACCTGCGCGGTCTGGAGGTTGGCGCGGGCGCCCGCGGGATGGACATCGACCGCCAAGTTGGCTTGCCGCTGTTGGTTTTCGAGCTGCTGGATCGGTTGGCGCAACTTATCGACCGTCAGCGTTGGCCGCGCCCCGAGCGTCACGCCGCCCGCCCGCAAGGCTTGGCGCGCTTCGAGTTCGTCGGGGCGCCACTGGCCGATCCGCGCGGCAAACTTCAGGTCGTCGAGTTCACGCTTGGCTTGATTGGAGTACGCGTCGGAGGCAAGTCTGAAGCGATCAAGCGCGAGCTGGTGCACGTCGCCGCCGCGGCGGAGCGTACGGGTCTGCTCCCGTGTCGCAACCGTCACCGTCACCGCCATGTTTACTTACTCCGCTTGCCGCCCGACTTGCGCGCCGTCGAGAGGGCGATCGCGACCGCTTGCTTTTGGGGCCGGCCTGCGGCGATCTCGCGCCGGATGTTACTCGCAATAACAGACTTACTCGATCCCTTCTTCAACGGCATGTTACCTCCCCGTGAGCAGCCACCGCAGCCGCCCCCGAAACGTCGCAATGAACGGCGTCCACGCCTCGAGCGCCCCCAGATCCTCATGCACCTGCGCGATCGCGACCTCGAGCGCATCCAGCCGCCGGACTGCCGTTTCCAACTGCCGGTGCAAATCCGTCGAATCCCCCGCGGCTTGCTGCGTCACCAGCGTCACCCGCGCCTGGAGTTCCTGTACCGCCTGTTGCGTCTCACGCAGCATGGACGTGATCTGCGGGCCGAGCGTCCGCTGGAGTTCCCGCCGTTCGGCTCGAGCCGTGCTCGCACTCATCCCTGCACGAGACACAAGACCGCTTGATTGTTCAGAAACACCCCGCCCATCGCCAGCCACGATACCGGCAACTCGATATACCCCGCCTGATCGACCGCCGGTCCCGTCACCCGAAATTCCGCGTAGATCGTATGGTCGTTTTTGTCCTGCAGCAGATACGTCATCCCCGCCACCACCCGTACCAACACCCAGTAGACATCCAGGCTATCGTTCGTCGTCGTCGTCGTGTAGATGGCTGTCGTGGTGTCCGGCGTGGCCCCGTTGAACCGCACCTGCGTCCCCGAGGGCGGCGGCGTGGTCGTCGTGTTGAAGTTGAACGCCATCAGGATGCTACTGCGCGCCCCGGCGGCCGGCGGGGTCTGCCAGACCGCGCCTGTCGGGGAACTCGGATCGCGCGTCAGCACATCGCCCAAGACCCCGCCGTCCACCACGCGCGCCGCATTCCAGGCCGTCGGCCCGAGCTTCGTCGGGTCGCCGGTATCGGGATCGCCAGATTGCCAGGCCGGTTTGATGATCGCGGGATCGCTCATGGTTGCATCCACCCCGGTTGTGTCCAGCCGCTCTGCGTCCAGGTGCCCGCCGGCGCCGGCGCTGCATCCAACCCCGCAATGGGGACCACGACGCGGGCCCGGTCGCCCATCGTTACCCGCCATTCGCTCTCGGCGAGCGATTGATGCCGCGTAATGCGCGTGGCGGTGCGCAGCCGGTCGATCGAGAAGCGTTGGGGGTCGGGGAGCGAAGCGAGCAGATCGCAGAAGGCGCCGATGTCGTCGCCGGTAAACTCCACGTCGCCTTGCGTGTCGGCAATCGTCATCGTGTGCGGCTCAGATGTAGCAAAGCCCGCTGCGAAAGTCCAAAAATCGAGGGCGTTACATGCCCATGAAGCCGTCGCGCACCGCGAGCGGCGGCAACCGATACGCCTCGAGCTCCACCGTCGGATCCGTCACCGGCTGCGCCCCAAAGCAGATCTCAAAATATTCATTTGTGTTCTGGCAATGTTCGTACCAGCCGTCCTTTTTCGGCACCCGCACTTGCTTGCTCCCGACCGAGATGTAATGCGGACTCCAGACGTAGCCCGCTTCACAGCCATCGGCGAACACGCGATCGATCACGACTTCATGCGCCGACACCCGGATCCAGCGATCGGAATCCGAGATGCAGACCTTCTCCGCCCGATCGGCGGTCCGTCCACGCAGATGGCCCGCGATGCGCTCGATCGCCGCCAGCCGAATCGCCGGACTGTTGGCATTCGCCTGCGTCACCGGATGGATGCCCTTCGCGGAGAGAATCTTGCTCGCGCCTTCGGTCCCGTGCGAGGTATCCGCCGTGCCCGCGGGATCGCAACACTCCCGGATTGCCACCGGCCGCGGGAACCACCGCGCCCGATACTCGAGCACCAGGTCGAGGAACGCATCGAGGTAGAGATCCTGCCCGAAGATCCCGCCGAGATAGCGGAGCTGCCCGAGCGGCGACACCTGGCGGAAGAGGGCGTAGGGATGATGCTTGCCGAAGTCGAGCGCCATCTGCAGCTCGAGCCGCGGATCGTACTCCGCCGAGCCTTCGTGGACCGCCCGCACGAACGCGCCCTTGTAGACCGGTTCGCCAATGACGTTCATGCCGCGCTTCCCCAGGACCATCGTCCGGTGTTTCGGATGATCGCAGGGGTACAAGCGCTCAAGGTTCGGGATCACCGAGGCCGGCAAGTTCTGCCGATTGTCGTACACCGACAGGCTGTAATACTTGCGATGCGGATTGCGATTGTCCGCGGGAAACTCGCTCGCGATCCAGTGATCTTCGTTGACCGAGTTGGGCGAAATCACGATCTGATGCGCGTAGCCGGATTGCGACAAGCGGGCCGCGAGTTCAAGGTAGATATCCTGCGGGAGTTCTTCGGCCTGGTCGACATACACGCGCGCGAGCGTCAGCCCGCGGAACTTGGCGTAGCGGTTGGTTTGATCCTGCGTCTTGAGCCCGAGCACATACACGCGCGATTTGTTACTCAGTTCGTCGTACCCTTCGCTGCTGTTCCACGTGAGGCGTACGCCGGCCTGCTGGCAGATACTGCGCCAGATCGGCTTGAGAATCTTTTCGGTCGCGTCATCCGTCCACCGCGCGATCAGGCTGTGGATGCCGGGCTGCTCGAGCGCGGCGTTCAGTTCTTTCCAGAGGCAGACCGTGGTCTTACTCGCGCGCAGGGCGCCTTCCACATCGAGCTCGCGTGTCGGGTCGAGCAGGATCGCCGACTGAATCCCGCGCCAGCGAATCCGCACCTCGCGCTCAGGCGTCCGTGTCGCCATCCTCGTCTTTGGCCGCCGGCAATGCAGCCGGGGCCGTCACATGCTCGTGAATGATCCGCGCCGCGAGCGGCACGCCGTCATGCCCCGTCAACTCCGTGCGCGCGAGCTTTGGCACGTGGAACTCGAGCAGATCGACCACGCAGGCAAACGCCGCGCGCGGCCCATCCTTCGCCGCAATCTCATCGAGCCAACCTTCCAAGCGGCTCGTATTGCGCTCGAGAAACCGCGCGATCGCTTCGCGAGCGTTTTTCGTGGCCTTATTGGCGTGACCTTTCGGCCGTCCCGCATTGGCGTGGGCCGGATGCCCGCGTCGGAAACTCCCGCTATTCCCCATTTCTAAATTGGCCGCCTGTCACAGAATGCGCCGTTCCGTCCCGCCGATCCAGATGCCGTCGTCGGTGACGTCGTACGTCTGGAACCAGAGTTGCCGCTCCTCGAGCACCTGTAACACGGCTTGCGTCGGGAGGTCATACAGGCTGCTCGCGTGGCGCGGCACATCGCGGCAGGCGAGGACGGCATCGGCAATCGCACGGGCGAGTTCGAGCGCGGGCATTATCGGGCGTGCTCCCCTTGACATGCGCGCAAATTGTCGCGACAATTACACCAGTGCCCGCGACATTCGACCCCGACAAGGATGCGAAGAATCGCGCGAAACACGGGATCGGCCTCGGGCGCTTTAAGGAGCATGCCCGTGTCTATCCGCCGCCGTCGTGAACGCACCCTCGCAGAGATTGACGAGAACCCCGAATGGACCGCCGAGGACTTCAAGTACGCCGTGAAGGTGGAGAACGATGCCGAGGGCAAGGGCGACTTGATGGCCGCGATCAAGGAGTCGATGCGCCGCCGGTTTCGCGGCGCCCAGAAACGGCCGACCAAAACCCGCGTCACGCTGCGGCTCGAGCGTGAAGCCCTCGCCGTGTATCGGGCGACGGGCCGTGGCTGGCAATCACGCCTCAGTGCGGACGTGACGGCCGCCGCGAAACGTCGCGCCAAACGCCGCGCCGCATAAACACGCCGCATCAGCGATCCCCGCGCACGCCGAGCGCTTCGAGCGTCTCCGCGGCTTCCTGATCGCTCCCCGGATCGTCGTCGGTCAACGCCTGCAACAACGCCGTGTAATCGTCCTCTGCGACCGTCACCACCGGCAGCGCCGGCGGGAGCACATGCTGCGCCGGCTCCGCCTGGACGGGCTCCGCCGGCTTCGCAATCTTTCGTCGTGTCGCCATGCGGCCTCCTGTCGGAAAGGCTTTCGGAAAATTCTGCATCGTCGCCTGGAAGGCGTCGCGCGCCCGATACCACTCGGCGAGCTCGTCGCCGTGGAGCCAGCGGCCACGTGTCACCCGTCGCCCGTCGAGCAGGGCCTGGACGACCCGACCGTCGTCGTCCTCGAGTGGCACATGGCGGAGAAAGCGATGCGAGACGCCCGCGCGCACACACAGATGGCACGAGCACGGCGCCGCCTCGAACTGCCACGCGATCGCATCGCGGAGCTCGGCGGCTTCGTCCTCTGGCACCGGCAGCAGACCCGACGCCTGCGGTGTAGTGGCTTTAGGCAACGCGCCGATCCAGTCGGCCGGCTTGGGAAAGCGGGCACCCGTGTGTAACCACAGCGCAGCCGCACTTTCGACGAGCGGCAGGGGATAGCGCCGCAATAGCCGGAAGTAGACCGCCTCGAGCTGCGCGACGTCATCCGGCGATCCCCGCAGGCCGAAGACCTGGCGGAGTTGCTGAAAGACCGCGACGAACGCCGGCATCTCCAAGTCAGTCATGAGCTGTCCCGGGCGAGCAGCGCCCGCACGGCCTCCGCCTGTTCTTCGAGCGAGCGCGTGTCGACCGTGGGCGCCCACAGGTCCGGTTTCGTCGTGCCGTGCTCTTCGCGCCACCGGGCGCGCCAGAAGGTGTATTTGTCATCCCCGATCGGGAGATGCCCCGACGAGCCGTGCTCGCCCCACGCGGTCAGGATGCGGACGTGCCAGGCGTGGACGTAGGTCGGGCCGAGCTCCGGGCCGCGGCCGGAGAGCTGGACAAATTCCGTAAAGAGCGAATCCGGGAGGCACACGCGGCCACACGGCGGGATACAGCGCAGGTGGTCGCGCGGATAACTGCCGACGCCGGCCCCGGATCCCTGGACCGCCTCGCGCGCACGCGCACGCGCGCGTACCCCGTCACTAATACCCGAGCTGGTACTAGTTGTACGTACTTCCGGATCCGGATCCGGATAACCACGTTTGTTATGGGGGTCGTTACCAGTCCCGTTACCACGGACGTTACCAGCGCCGTTACCAAGGCCTAACCTGCGGTCCCGATAGGCTTTTTGCTTGATGGCGCGCCGTCGAGACTCGCGTAACACGCCAGTCAACGTGCGGTTCCGCCAGCGGTTCTTACTCAAAACGAAGTGTAACAAGACGTGCGTTTTGACGCGCGGCCAGGCGGTCACGTCGCCGCAGCTCTTCGCCAGGATCTTTTCGTCGTCCGGCAAACTGCCGCCGCGTAACGCCGCCTCGTCCAAGAGGTTACGGTAGGCGCCTTGTTCTTCGAGTGTCATATCCGTATACGCGGTCGATTTGCGCCAGCGATCGATCCACCACATCAACCCCGTTTGCCGCACGCATTCGCCTCCGATAAATCGGCGATTGTCAGCCGATTCGAACGTGATTGGAGGGCCGTTTTTTGCCGAATACTGTCGCCGCTGCCGCGGAAGTGATGGTAAACGTGAGGGTTCCACGCTCCGGATTGCCATGCGGCTCCAGCTCATGCGCGGTCTTGAGCGAATGGCACTGGCTGCACAAGAGAATCACGTTCTCCGGTACCGTCTGGCCGCCCCGCGACCGCGGCACGAGATGGTCGTGATGGAGCTTGCCCAAGAGCGTCACCGCCCGCGGATCGCCCCCACGCCCACAACACCGGCAACGGTAATGGTCCCGCAGGGACACCAGCGCGTAGATCGCGCGCTCAAGTTTCTCCGCCGCCCGCCGCAGATCCGTCCGGGTCTGCGCGCGGGGCGCGGGTTTGGCAAATTTCAACCGCCGGCAGTTACTCGCGCCCATAACTACTGTGTAAGTCGCATCTCTTCGGATTTGGTATGGAGGAAAACTTTCAAACTTCTAATCATTTCCACTACTAACTCTTTGGTATGTTGCGCTTCTTGCCGCCGCACATATTCCGGCGACGTTTCCGCGGCAATGCGCGCCCGGTTCGCAGCCGTATGACTCTCCATCGACGCGAGTAACACGCGCTTGTAACTCAGATCCGCCGCCCGTAACTCTTCGTTACAGTTGCCGAGCAACGCCGTCAGTTGCGTGAGCATGTCGGCGCCGCGCGAGGGCGGCACATCGTCGTCCCGGAGCTCGCGCTGAATCGCTTTGATGCGGGCGCGGATCGTCGGTTCCTTCGCCAGGTGAAGACGCCTCCGGCCCGTCAGTCACACCCGACCGCCCAGGCCCCCGAGGAAAATCCCGTCACCGCCAATCGCGCCCGGTCCCGTCGTAGCGCGCCGCCGCGCGCTCGTAGGCTTCGTCTCGTTCGGTCGTCATCGCCTCGTGACAATCGCCACACACCGGCCCGATGGCCTCATGTTCCGCCGGACTGCTGCACGTCTGGCGCGCCGTGCAGTACTCGATCACGTACGCGGGCTCGTCGCCGACAAACTGCCGCGCACAGTGAATACAGCTCGTCATCGGCGCCCCTCCGCGCGTGCGATCGCCGCTTCGGCCCGCACCAGTTTCGCCGTGACAGACCGCCCCAGCAGATCGCGGGTGCCGTCGTAGAGCGCCACAAACTCGCGCAGACAGTCCAGCACTTCGGCCTGGGCCGCGCGCGTGTCGCGCAGCTCCTGCACCAGCGACGGTAGGTAGTACGGCACCGTGCTATCCATCTGCGCGTCGAGTTCGTCAAGATTCAGCATTAAGAGATCCCCCGTGTCGCCGGATAGACGAGCGGGCCCACCGGCACCCCGACCGGATGCGTCTCCGCCCAGGTCATCGCCACGGCGAGCGCCGCATACTCGTGACTCTTCAAGCCGTACAGCGGCCCCTTGTGCGTCTTCGTGCCGATGGCTTCGGCTTTCGAGCGCCCGAAGCGATCGATCAAGGCTTGCCGGACGTTCGCATCCGTGGCGCGCGTCGAGCCGCAGATATGGAGTTTCACGGTCTTGCGCGGGAGTTGCGCGGCCGGGCCGTCCCACGCCTGGAAGAACCGCCCGGACCACCAGACAGTTGCGAAAACATCACGACCCACGGCCATTCCATAATTCTCAAATTGTTCGATGACGAGCTGACACGGTCCCATGTTGCCGAGCGCCATGAGCAACGGATCATTGAGCAGCAGGCCATGCGCTTCAATCCTTCGCCCGATGGCGTCGTAGCAGACATACGCGCTCCGATCGGTGCCTGGATCAAGGCCGATGATCACGCCGCGCCCGCCTTCCGGATCGGGGCCGTGTCGTACCGCGGATCGCCCTTCGACACTACGCGATGCCCCGTGGCCTGCACATGCGCCGTCGAGAGCAACACGCCGTGATCCCGCCACGGACACTCCAGGCACCGATACGCGACCGGCTGGCCGTCGCTCCGCCCCGGATCGTGCTCTGCGCCCGGTTCGCCGTTCCAGTGCTTCGCGTTCATACCGTCGCCTCGGCGGCCCGCTGCCGCGCCTCCAGATACTCGCTGAGCCCCTTCATCCCGACGTAGCGGGCGAAATCCTGCACCAAGGCTTCGCAGTCCTGCCGCATCGCCGCATACGGATACAGCCGGAACGATTCGATCCCCTTCAAGCCGATCACGCCGTTCGATCCCTCGTCGAGCAGGAACACGTGATACGTCACCCGCGACGGCTGAAAGGCATCCGCCATGAACCGCCATTGGACACTGCGCGCGTACTTGTCGAAGTCAAAGGCCGACAACGTGGTTTTGAATTCGCCCAGTTCGCCGCCCAGCAGATGATCGGCCCGGCACGACACCTGATGCGGCCCGTACGCCGTCACCGCTTTGGCTTCGAACACGCCCCGCGGATCGGCCAGCTTCAAGGGTTCGCGCATCATGTCGTGCCCGAACTCGAACCGCTCGCCGTTGACGACGACGCGGTACCCGCCCGGCACCTGATGCGCCCACGGATGCTCGAGCACCTGCCCGAACGCCGATCCCAAGTTGATCTTGTGGTTGGGTTTGAAAACTCCACAAATTGAATCAATTAGCTCCTGCTCATCGAACCAATCCTCGGTCAGGAAGAGCCGGTACGACTCGAGCTGGGTACAGGATGCGCGCACTATTCACCCCCGCAGGATCCAAAGCCGAAAGGTCGATTCGGGCATCGCGAGCAAATGAGCCGCTTCACGAAAGCCGAGCGGACGATCATCAACATCAAACAGGTGAACGTTGCGTCTGTTGCGCCCTTGGTCACTTCGCGTAGACCATCGACAGTTGCCCGGCTCATAAGGACCGTCATTGTCGATTCGATCGATTGAATGGGCTCGTGATGGACGCGCGCCCATGTCCTCAGCGAATGCCGCATAACTGCGGCGCCAGCGGTCGCACATCGTGATCCCGCGGCCCCCGTAGTCGGGCCAGTTATGGCTGCGCGGATTCGTGGTGCGCTGGACAATGCCTGCCCATACGTTGTAGACACCGCTGCGTCTGTCGCCGGCGTGACCGTGGATCCGTTGCGCCGCAGCGGCCCGTTCGCGCTGGAGACATCCGCACGATTGGGTATGGCCGTTGACCATGTTGCCGCGCTGCACCTCGAATTCCGAGCCACAGGAGCACCGGACGCGCCACATCTTGCCGCGTACGCGCTCGAGCACTTGGAGGCGCCCGAACTGCAACCCAGCGAGATCTCGCGGCGTCCGCATGGCCCTATGCCGCCGGCGCGACGAACACCTTGCGCGCCTTGTCGAAGCTGATCCCCTTGGCCGCCGCATCGTCGAGCAGGATCTTCGTCACCTGCAGGAGCACCATCGGCGGTTGCAGGGCCTTGATCGCCGGCTTGGCGTCGTTGTACTGCTGCACGGTCGTGTAGCTGGCAATCTGCGCCCGCCAGATCTCGACCGCACGCTGAAGCGCGGCGCTTTCGTCCGAGAGTTGCCCGAGCGCCTGCCGCCCCTGCGTGTAGAGCTCTGCCAGGAACGTCGAGGCTTTGGCGACCGGAGGCAGTTTGAACGGCACCCAGCCCGCCGAATTCTTGCCAATCCACCGATCCGTCGGATTGAAATCGAGCACCCGATCCTTGCCGCTCATGTAGAGGTAGCCGACGAAATCCGACACCTTCATCACTTCGGCGTAGGAGCCGCCCGCGATCTCCGGTCGCACGATCCGCGTGTCGCCGTCCTTCTCTTCCTTGTCGTGCGCGAGCAAGAGCACATCCTTCCCCAGCCCGCGGAGCGCCACGATCCAATTCCGGAAGATCGTTTTGACCTGCCCCCAGCCCTGCAGCGTGGGATTCCCGCCGGGGGCAAGCTTCGGTTGGGTCTTGGCGAGGTAGGCAATGATCGCGTCGATCGCGCGCCCGACCGTATCGACCGCGAGCGCCTGGTAGGGCACAAGCGCTTCCGGATGCGCCAGCATCTCGATCACGTCGTCCCAACTCTCGATCACCAAGGTGTCGCGGCGATTGGCGGCGCGGTGCGCGCCCTGGTCGAAATCGAGCAGCAGCGTCGTGTTCGCGGAATAGCCGAGCGTCGATTTGCCGATGCCCGGTTGCCCGAAGATCAAAAACACTGGATGGTCGATCGTGATCGTGTCGGTGCTTTTGACGATACGCATTGGATGCAGCTCCTAGACTCTGCGGGGGACAGACTGCACCCCCTGGGATGAAACTCCGGGCACCGGGAACCGCAGACCCATTGGTCTAACCGTTCGCGGTCGATGGTCCGACCAACGGGCGCTCATCGACTGAAGACCGCCTGATCCTTGGTCAGACCAAAGTCGGCCAGTTCCTCTTCAATCGTCCGCACATCCGGCCGCGGCGTCGTCACCGTCGCCATCTGCTGCCGACGCCGGACCATCCACTGATCCATCACCGTCTCTTCGAAGTAGATGCGCCCGCCCACGCGCACGTAGGGCAGCTGGCCGGTATGGACGAGACGTCGGATCTTGTCAGGCGTCCAGTCCGCAGTGCCCCAGTGTTCGGAGAGCGATCGCAGTGAGAACAGTTTGCCCGTCATGCGCTCTTCGCCTCCTCGTCGCCGAGCGCGGCCAGATCGGCCCACGCCATTTCGTCTTCGGAAAAGATGGCGGTTCGGTCCACCCCTAGAAATTTCGCAATGCGGACCTGTTCCACGCGGGACGCCGTCGCGCCGCGGTGGCCGACGATTTCCGAAAACCGTGTTTCGCCGATGCGTGTCTCGAGCGCGACGCGGCGCTGCGTGTACCGCTGACTGATGATCACAATTTTGAGCCGCAGATCCTGCGGAGGCCGTGACCGCTTCTTCATTGCCTGAGTAATGTATGCTTTTTTTGAGAGTTCGTCAAGGCTATTGTTATTTAGATGCGAAGCGTCTACTCTGACAGCGCGCATGGCGCCCTTGGTTCGGACGACAGCAGCCGCCTATCCTCGACGGATGGTCAAAAAAGCCGCCCGACGCGGCGACGGCCCGTGGGCGGAGGCGATCGAATACCTCTACAAGACGCAGGGCCGCCGCCAAGCCGACGTGGTGGAAGGCACGGGCCTCTCACCCAACGTGGTGAGCCGTGCCTCGCGCGGCTGGGATGTCCGCACCGATACGCTGCGGAAATTCGCGGAGTTCTTTCAAGTGCCCTTAGAGGCCGTCCTGATCGCGCCGACGCAACGGCTCGATCCGCACAAACATCAGCAAGCGCTAGCGCATCTTGCCGCCGAGTTTCAACGGCAGCTCGAGCGCCAACAGACGCCCCCCGCGCTCAAGCGCCCCGTGATTGATTCGCGCCTACTGGGGATCGCGAGACGGCTCGCGAAACTCTCTGCGTCCAATCAGCGCCGAGTGCTGATCATGATTAAGGAGTACGAACAACTAGAGAAAGAAAAGAAGCACAGCAAGACCGCGCCCCAGGCTGCGAGCGGGCACCGGTCGACCGGGAGGTAATGCCGATGAAACACGCCGATGTTTTGACCTTTCCCAGGCTGGCAGAGAAATCCCGATCCGCGGGCGCAAGGACGCCGGAGGCCCAACAATTATTGTTGATGGCCTCCTTGCTTACGCGGAAACGCCCCGAACGGATCCCGCGCGTCATCGATTTCCTCTGGCCGTACGTCGAGGATGTCATGGTCCCGCCGCCGCCCCGATCGGGCGTGGGCCGGCGTCAGCGGTCCATGCTCCGCGCGACGCTCCCCACACCCGTGCCTACGGCGGTGCCTCGACCACAGGCGAAGTACTGGATCTTGGATGGCGACGGGCACCCACAAGCCCTGCAGAGTGTCGTGGCGTGGGATGAATGGCTGCTCGTCCATCTTGACGATACCCGCGTCGCGGTCCACAGCGGCACGGACTGGTTGATGGAAACGCGCTTCCACGGCATCGCGCAGGCGCTCGATCCGCTGCCGATGCTCTGGATCACCCGCATCTATGGCGGCAGCTGGGATCGCTTCGCGGAGGTCTATCCCTCCCGCGAACAAGCCTACCTGGGCCACATGCGCCTGTTGACGCTCCTGCGGACCTACGCCGAGCCCGACACGCGCATCGCGCAGTAAGGCCGGCGTCCGTTTCGTCGTCGTGTCGGTATCGTCCGGTGTGCGTGCCCGTGTCAACCCAAAGGATCCCTGATGCCTGCAGCCCAACCCGACGATCCCGATACGACTGCCGCCGCAGAAAGTCTGGATCGCTTGACCGAACTGATCGAAACATCCCTGCTCGATCGACCGGAGCTGATCCGCGCGCTCGAGCCATCTCGTGCGCTTGATCGTGTTGGGCGATACGCGCCAGCGCATCCAGGCGCGCGTGCAGCGACTGCCCGCCGAGGATCTCTCCGTGCTGGATCAGTTGACGGCGCATCTGTCGCGGCCGACAGAACCGCCCGACGACGCCAGTTAATCAGCCGCCCTTCCCACAAAGGATCCCCCTATGACTGTCTGGCGCGACAAAGGCCGCAAGACCTACCGCTATTACTTCGAGATTGACGGCCAGCCCTACCGCGGCAATACGCAGCAGATTGACAAGCAAGACGCCCAAGAGTGGGAGGTCAACGAACAGCGCCGCGTGCGCCGCGCGAAATCCGGCCTGCCCGTACTGGGCCAGGATTCCCCACGCTTCAGCATCTGGGCCGAGGTCTACCTGCAACATGTCCGCGCGAAAGGGAAGATCCGCCGCGTGGATCGCCTGGAAGACCTCTTGCGTGTCGTGCTGCGCTTCTGGGGCGCGCGTCCGAGCGATCCGGCCGAGGTCATCCCCGGTGAGCCCTACCACGATCTGCGCCTTGCCGATCCGATTGTCGATCCCGACTGGATCGAAAAATTTGAGGAATGGATCGCGAATCGAACCGTCCGCATCGGGACCGATCGGGACGGCCACGCCATCACCCGGCCGATCGGGAAGCAGATGCGGTTGCACTATCTCTCGATCCTGTCGCGCCTGTACAGGGTTGCCCGACTACCCAAGTTCCGCAAAAAGACGGGCGTGCCCCAGAATCCCTTTTTGGAACTCGACCGGGAGAAGCCGCCCTCACGCACGGTGACGATCACGCCGACCGAGCTGCGCGCCTGGATTGCCCACACGCCCCGTCATGCCCAAGTCGCCATCGCGATCGCGGCGCTCGCGCCCAAGCTGCGCCTGCAGAATGTGCTGGGCTTACGCTGGGATCAGAGCTTCGATCCCGCCTTCGAGTTCATGACCGTCGCCGAGCACAAGACGATGGAGCACACACACCTGCCGCTCGTCATCCCCATCAGCACGCCGCTGCGCCATCTGTTGACCGCGCTGCGCGCCGGGCGCGTGAACCGCTCCAATCCATGGGTCATCACGTACCGCGGCGAGCCCATCACCTCGATCCGCCACGCGGTCCGTACAGGCGCGCAAGAGGCCGGCTTGACCTACGGGCGCGACTGTGGCGGCGTCACGTTTCACACGATCCGCCACATGGCCGCGACCCTGCTGGCCGAAGTGCCAGCGCTCACCGAAGCGCAGCGGTCGGCGACGATGGGGCAGGACATTCAGACGACGCAGAAGTACACGCACCTGCGGCCGGTGACGCAGCGGCCGGTCGTGGAAGCCTTAGCCGCGCGGCTGGAATTGGACGCCATTCTGCAGCAAGCGTTTCCGCTGCCTGGGGGTACTTGCGGGGGTACCACCCCCCGGACGGCGCAGAAAAGACCAAGAAAAACGGGCGATCTTGCAACTGTACCGGAACAGGACAAAATCAGACAAGTCAAATAAAATCAAACAGTTACATGGTATTAACGTACGCCTCAGGAGCTTGTTCTCGCAAGAGAGTGAAGGTTCGAGTCCTTTCTTCCGCACCAACACGTTACAAGGATTGGAGGGTACCCAGAACTTGTGCACGGGGGGTACTTTTGAAAAACGCCACTGTGCCATTTTGAGCCAATCCGAGGATCGCTCCCAGCTTGAAGGAGACACCGCCATGTATCCGCCCGCCGTGCCCTATGCTGACGTGCTGCGCGAGCGCGCCGCCAGCGATCCCGAATATCGCCGCATTCTCTTCTGCACGGCACTCAAACACCTCCTAAAGGGCGACGTGGAAACGGCCCGCATTCTGCTGCGAGACTACATGAACACCACAACCAGTTTGGATTTGGGCCGCTCGTAACCCCCTATCGGGTGCAGCGTTCCACCTCGTCGAGCCAGGCCCAACACGCCCGCGGGTTCAGAATCGGGATCGGCGGCTCAGCCGCCTCCAGCAGATCCCGATCGCCCGTCACCAAGGCATCACAGCCGATCGCGGCGGTCACGATTGCGTCGTCGTCGGCATCGCGACAATGCCACGCGATCGTCGTGGGCGCCGGCACATGGTCGGCGTGGAGATCAATAAACGCGACGGCCGCCGCGCAGGTTGGGGCATCAAGGCCGCACTGGGGGAGCGTCCGCGCCAGCTCCGTCAGGACTTGGGG